>SAMEA3663028__coassemble_481_pt1 | contig 15516 bp, 9 predicted proteins | sample SAMEA3663028__metabat2_high_PE_024 | metagenome-assembled genome bin SAMEA3663028 (sample SAMEA3663028) | pig gut metagenome | biome: pig gut; feature: pig-associated habitat; material: faeces | place: France | collected 2012 | reverse complement strand
TATCTGTCTTTCAATTTTTTTTAATATATAATTATATGTGTGGAATTGTAGGATATATCGGTAATAGGGAAGCTTTCCCAATATTGGTTAAGGGACTAAAGCGTTTGGAGTACAGAGGTTATGATAGTGCCGGTGTCGCATTGATAAGCGAAGGTAATAACCTTAATGTGTATAAAACCAAAGGTAAGGTTGCTGACCTTGAGGCTTATTGTGCTGACAAGGATATAACCGGTTCGGTTGGAATAGCTCATACAAGGTGGGCTACACATGGTGAGCCATCAAGTGTCAACGCACATCCACATTATTCTGAGTCGAAGAATCTGGCCATTATCCACAATGGCATCATTGAGAATTATGCTGATCTGAAGAAGAAGTTGCAGGAAAACGGTGTAGTCTTCAGATCTGATACCGATACCGAGGTGCTCGTGCAGCTTGTTGAATATATACAGAACAAGAAGGAGGTTGACTTGCTGACAGCCGTGCAGGTGGCATTGCATCAGGTTATTGGAGCATACGCAGTAGCCCTGCTTGACAAGAACAATCCCAGACAGATTATTGCTGCGAGGAAGCAAAGCCCGCTCGTGGTGGGAATTGGTGAAAACGAGTTCTTTTTGGGCTCTGATGCAAGTCCTATTGTTGAGTATACAGACAAGGTAGTTTACCTTGAGGATGGCAATATCGCCGTGATGGCGCCAGGCGAGGAATTGAAGGTTGTAGATGTCTTCAACGAGAAGCAGAACGCAGAGGTGAAGAAAGTCAACCTTAATCTTGGTCAGATAGAAAAGGGAGGCTATCCGCACTTTATGCTAAAGGAGATTTTCGAGCAGCCCGAATGCCTCAAGACATGTATGCTTGGCCGTATCAACTCCGAGGGTAGCCATGTCACTCTGTCTGCTGTTCTCGACTACCGCAAGCAGCTTATCTCTGCTAAGCGGATAATCATTGTTGCCTGTGGTACTAGCTGGCATGCCGGACTTATAGGCAAGCAGATGATAGAGAACCTATGTCGCATACCCGTTGAGGTTGAGTATGCCTCCGAGTTCCGCTACCGTAATCCTGTTGTTGGAACAGGCGATGTTGTAATAGCCATCTCCCAAAGTGGTGAGACCGCCGACACCCTTGCTGCCGTGAAACTTGCCAAAGAGAAAGGAGCCTTTATATATGGAATCTGCAATGCCGTTGGCTCGAGCATTCCACGCGCAACGGACACAGGCTCGTACATACATGTAGGACCAGAGATTGGCGTCGCCTCCACAAAAGCATTCACAGGGCAGGTGACCGTGCTCACCATGCTTGCCCTGGCATTGGGCAACGTTATGGGAACGGTCTCTCACGATGACTATATAAGTATTGTGAAAGGGTTGCAGGCAATTCCTGACAAGATACGTGAGGTTCTCAAGCTCAATGAGCGTATTGCAGACCTCAGCCGTACATTTACCTACGCACGCAATTTCCTGTACCTTGGACGTGGCTTCAGCTACCCCGTCGCACTTGAGGGCGCATTGAAGCTCAAGGAGATAAGCTACATTCATGCTGAGGGCTACCCAGCAGCAGAGATGAAGCATGGGCCTATAGCACTGATCGACTCCGATATGCCTGTTGTCGTTATTGCCACGCATAATGACCTTTACGAGAAGGTGCTATCCAATATACAGGAAATCAAGGCTCGCAAGGGTAGGGTTATAGCACTTGTATCAAAAGGTGACGATACCATATCCAAGTTGGCCGACGAGGTTATTGAGCTGCCCGACACCCTCGAGTGTCTTGAGCCCCTCATAGCCACTATACCTTTACAGCTGCTGGCATACCATGTTGCCGTATGCAAGGGCAAGGACGTTGACCAGCCGCGTAATCTTGCAAAAAGCGTAACTGTGGAATAATTATTAAGGTGATAAATAAAAATAGGTAAAAAATAGGATAATAAAACATGTTAGAGGAAATTCATGAGGACTGTGGCGTGGCACTCATCCGACTGCTAAAGCCGCTCGATTACTATGAGAAGAAATACGGAACAAGGTATTTCGGACTGAACAAGCTCTATCTGATGATGGAAAAACAGCATAACCGCGGACAGGAAGGTGCTGGTATCTCGTGTGTCAAGCTCGGCACAGAGCCAGGCAATGAGTACATGTTCCGTGAGCGTGCAGAAGGGTCAAATGCCATCACCGAGATTTTTTCCAAAGTCCAAGGAAGCTTTATGGGTGAGTTATATATGGGCCACCTCCGGTATTCAACTACCGGAAAGAGTGGCCTTTCTTATGTCCACCCGTTTCTCCGACGCAACAACTGGCGTGCCAAGAATCTTTGTCTTTGTGGCAATTTCAATATGACCAATATTGAGGAGGTCTTTGAGACACTTACCGAGCAGGGACAATGCCCGCGTATCTACAGCGACTCCTATATTATGCTTGAGCTCATGGGCCATAGGCTCGACCGTGAGGTGGAACGCAATTTCGTTGCTGCCAAGGCCATGGAGATGACGGGCACGGACATAACAACTTACATAGAGGACCATGTGAAGATGAGCAATGTGCTGAAGACTACTATGTGCCACTTTGACGGAGGCTATGTAGTCTGTGGCATCACAGGTTCTGGAGAGATGTTCTCCATGCGCGACCCTTGGGGCATACGTCCTGCCTTCTATTACATGAATGAGGACTTCGTGGTTCTTGCCAGCGAGCGTCCCGTCCTTCAGACCACATTCGACCTTGAGTGTGACGATATCTGTGAGTTGCAGCCCGGACAGTCGCTCATAGTAAACAAGGCTGGAGAGTGTTCCCTCCAGCAGATTATCGAGTCAAAAGAGATTAAGGCCTGCTCGTTCGAGCGCATATACTTCAGCCGTGGCTCTGACAGGGATATATACAAGGAACGCAAGAAACTCGGTGAGCAGCTTACTCCGGCTGTCCTTAGCGCGGTGGACAACGATACTGCCCATACCGTATTCTCGTTCATACCAAACACTGCCGAGGTGGCGTTCTACGGTCTGCTGCATGGCTTCAAGCAGCATCTGAACGAGCAGAAGATTCAGAAGATAGCAAGCCTTGGTCATACGCCGACGGCCGAAGAGCTGTCAGACATTCTCAACGAGTACGTGCGCTCAGAGAAGGTAGCATGGAAGGATATCAAGTTGCGCACCTTCATTACCGAGGGCAACTCCCGCAACGACCTTGCCTCACATGTCTACGACATAACTTACGAGAGTCTTGAGCCTGGTGTAGACAACCTTGTCGTTATCGACGACAGCATAGTCCGTGGTACTACGCTCAAGGAGAGCATTCTCCGTATTCTCGACCGTCTGCATCCTAAGAAGATTGTAATAGTGAGTTCGGCCCCGCAGATACGCTATCCAGACTATTATGGTATCGACATGCCGCGTCTGGAGGAGTTCTGTGTGTTCCGTGCAACCATTGCGCTTCTTAAGGAGCGTGGTTTGGAGCATGTCATTACTGAGGTATATGAGAAGTGTCTTGCTGAACTCCAGAAGTCCAAGGAGGAGATGCACAACGCCGTGCGTGAGATTTACAAGCCGTTTGGTGTAGAGGAAATCAATGCGAAGATAGTCGAGATGCTTAGGCCGGAAGGGGTTCAGACTCCCATTCAACTGGTCTTCCAGTCCATAGATGGACTGCGTACTGCCATCCCTAATCATCGTGGCGACTGGTATTTCACCGGCCATTTCCCAACACCGGGAGGCACACGCCTGTGCAACAAGGCGTTTGTGAACTATTACGAGAATGTCTATTCTGGAAACAAATAAAGTATGCGTGGAAATGTACACACGCATTTCCTGTAAACAGTTAACACATCAAAGTATATATGAAAAATGTAACACTCGTCCTTAGCGACGGAACTAAGTTTCATGGCAAGAGTTTCGGCTACGATGCTCCTGTTGCTGGAGAAGTGGTATTCAATACTGCCATGATGGGTTACCCCGAGAGCCTTACCGATCCTTCTTATGCCGGTCAGCTCATGACCCTTACCTATCCGCTGGTAGGCAACTACGGCGTGCCGCCATTCACATTCGGAGACGACCAGCTCCCAACGTTCATGGAGAGCGATAAGATTTATGCAAGCGCCATCATCGTTTCGGACTACAGCGAGGAGTACTCGCATTGGAATGCCTGTGAGAGTCTCGCCGAATGGCTTAAGCGCGAGCATGTGCCCGGCATTACGGGCATAGACACACGGCAGCTTACAAAGGTGCTGCGTGAGCATGGTGTGATGATGGGAAAGATACTCTTCGACGACCAGCCCGACAATATTCCAGAGGCCGACTATGAGGGAGTGAACTTTGTTGATAAGGTCAGCTGCAAGGAAATCATTAAATATAATGAAGGTGCCGGAAAGAAAGTCGTGCTTGTCGACTGTGGCGTTAAGGCCAATATAATACGCTGCCTTGTCAACCGTGGCGTTGAGGTAGTCAGGGTTCCGTGGAACTACGACTATACGTCAATGGAGTTCGACGGACTGTTCCTGGCCAACGGCCCTGGCGACCCGGACATGTGTCAGGATGCTGTAGACATCATAAGAAAACAGATGAGCAGCAGCCGCAAGCCCATCTGTGGTATCTGCATGGGCAATCAGCTGCTGGCAAAGGCTGGTGGAGCAACCATTTACAAGCTTAAGTACGGTCATCGTTCTCACAATCAGCCAGTACGCATGGTGGGCACGGACAAGTGCTTTGTCACAAGCCAGAACCATGGCTATGCCGTTGACTCAAGGACGCTGGGCAGCGACTGGGAGGAGCTGTTCGTAAACATGAACGACGGCTCCAACGAGGGTATCAGGCATAAGTCCAATCCTTGGTTCTCAAGCCAGTTCCATCCAGAGGCATGCGCGGGTCCTGTCGACACGGAGTTTATGTTCGACAAGTTTATCAATGAGTTGAAGGGTTAACGAATCACACTTACGACAATGAAAGACAATAACATAAAGAAAGTATTGCTCCTCGGTTCAGGAGCGTTGAAGATTGGTGAGGCCGGTGAGTTCGACTATTCTGGCTCGCAGGCTCTCAAGGCATTGCGCGAAGAGGGTGTGCAGACAGTGCTCATTAACCCAAACATCGCAACAGTACAGACAAGCGAGGGTGTGGCCGACCAGATTTATTTCCTCCCCGTGCAGCCCCACTTTGTAGAGAAAGTCATTCAGAAGGAGAGACCCGACGGCATCTTGCTGTCGTTCGGCGGCCAGACTGCTCTCAACTGCGGTGTTGAGCTTCATAAGAGTGGCGTCCTTGACAAGTATGGCGTGAGGGTGCTTGGTACTCCTGTTCAGGCCATCATGGACACCGAGGACCGCGAGCTCTTCGTAGAGCGTCTTAACGAGATTGATGTCAAGACCATCAAGAGCGAGGCTTGCGAGACCATTGAGCAGGCGCGTAAGGCAGCGGCAGAGCTGGGCTATCCGGTAATCCTTCGTGCAGCCTATGCTCTCGGTGGACTTGGTAGTGGCTTTTGTGATAACGAGGAAGAGCTGGACAAGCTTGCAGAGAAGGCTTTCTCCTTCTCCCCTCAGGTGCTTGTCGAGAAGAGCCTTAAAGGATGGAAAGAGATAGAGTACGAGGTAGTGCGCGACCGCTATGACAACTGTATTACCGTCTGCAACATGGAGAATTTCGACCCGCTCGGTATACATACTGGTGAGAGCATCGTCATTGCGCCTTCTCAGACACTCACAAACAGCGAGTACCACAAGCTGCGCGCGCTGGCAATAAAGATAATCCGCCATATCGGTATTGTCGGAGAATGTAACGTCCAGTATGCCTTCGACCCGAAGAGCGAGGACTATAGGGTTATCGAGGTCAACGCCCGTCTGTCGCGCTCATCAGCTCTTGCATCCAAGGCTACAGGCTATCCGCTTGCTTTCGTGGCTGCAAAGTTGGGAATGGGCTACGGACTGTTTGAGCTGAAGAATTCCGTTACACGCACCACCAGCGCATTCTTCGAGCCTGCCCTCGACTACGTGGTCTGCAAGATTCCACGTTGGGATCTTTCCAAGTTCCGTGGTGTAGACAAGGAGCTTGGCTCGAGCATGAAGTCCGTAGGAGAGGTGATGGCCATCGGACGCAATTTCGAGGAGGCTCTGCAGAAGGGACTCCGAATGATTGGCCAGGGCATGCATGGCTTCGTGGAGAACAAGGAACTGGAGATACCCGACATAGATGCAGCACTGCGCGAGCCTACCGACAAGCGTGTCTTCGTCATCTCCAAGGCCATGCACAAGGACTATACCATCGACCAGATACACGACCTGACGAAGATTGACAAGTGGTTCTTGCAGAAACTGAAGCATATCATAGACATTGACGAGAAGCTGAAAGCTTGCACCAGCATCAACGTACTGGATAAGGAGCTGTTGCGTGAGGCCAAGGTATATGGATTCACCGACTTCCAGATAGCACGTGCCGTGGGACTCGAGAGGGAACTCGGAAACATGCACAAGGCCACCCTTGTGGTAAGGAATATCAGAAAGGGCTATGGCATCTTGCCTGTCGTCAAGCAGATTGACACCCTTGCCGCAGAGTATCCTGCACAGACCAATTATCTGTATGTCACATATGCAGGCGTTGCAAGCGATGTCTCTTTTAGCGAGGACAAGAAGTCGGTCGTTGTGCTTGGTTCAGGCGCATACCGCATAGGCTCCAGCGTAGAGTTCGACTGGTGTGGAGTGCAGGCGCTTAATACCATACGACGACAGGGCTACCGCTCGATAATGATTAACTACAATCCCGAGACAGTGTCTACTGACTACGACATGTGCGACAGGCTCTATTTCGACGAGCTGACCTTCGAGCGTGTCATGGATATCATAGACATGGAGAAACCGTTCGGTGTAATTGTCTCTACGGGTGGACAGATACCTAACAACCTTGCCATGTGGCTCGATGCGGAGCATGTGCCTATTCTTGGTACGGCAGCATCAGATATCGACAACGCCGAGGACCGTGCCAAGTTCTCATCAATGCTTACCCGCAACGGCATCAATCAGCCGGAATGGAGTGCGCTGACCACAATGCAGGACATCGACAACTTTGTAGAAAGGGTAGGCTTCCCTGTCCCCGTCCGTCATACGTTCTCTCCGGTGCTGCCATGAACGTATGCTCCAACCGTGACGAGCTTGAGAAATTCCTGAAGCTCGCAGCCAATGTCAGCGCCGAGCACCCTGTGGTGGTGAGCAAGTTCATTGAGCATGCCAAGGAGATAGAGATGGATGCCGTAGCACGCAATGGCGAGATAATGGCCTATGCCATCTCCGAGCATATAGAGTTTGCTGGTGTTCATTCGGGTGACGCTACTATACAGTTCCCGCCACAGAAGATATATGTTGAGACCGTAAGGCGTATCAAGAGGGTGAGCAGGCAGATAGCTGCAGCGCTGCATATCAACGGGCCATTCAATATCCAGTTCATGGCCCGTGACAACGATATCCTCGTTATAGAGTGCAACCTCCGCGCCTCTCGCTCGTTCCCATTCGTAAGCAAGGTGCTGAAGCTCAATCTTATTGACCTTGCTACGAAGATTATGCTTGGCGTGCCAGTAGAGAAACCGTCGAAGAACCTCTTCGACCTCGACTATGTCGGCATCAAGGCAAGCCAGTTCTCGTTCAATCGTCTGCAGAAGGCCGACCCTGTACTGGGCGTTGATATGAGCTCTACCGGTGAGGTGGGTTGTCTGGGTGATGACACCAATCAGGCACTGCTCAAGAGCATGCTCTCCGTAGGACACCGCATACCGAAGCATACCGTACTCCTGTCAACGGGCGGAGCAAAGCAGAAGGCCGACATGCTCGGTGCGGCACGCATGCTTGCTGACAACGGCTACGAGATCTATGCAACAGGAGGCACTCACCGCTACCTCCAGGAGAATGGCATCGACAATACTCTTGTCTACTGGCCAAGCGAGGAAGGCATGCAGCCGCAGGCTCTCGACATGCTCCATGAGCACAATATTGATATGGTGGTTAACATTCCCAAGAACCTTACGGCTTCCGAGCTTACCAACGGATATAAGATTAGGCGTGCTGCCATCGACCTAAATGTTCCGCTGATAACCAACAGCCGCCTTGCATCTGCATTCATCAACGCCTTCTGTACCATTGATATCGATGATATTGATATCAAGGCATGGTCAGAGTATTGATGTAATATAACATCATCATAATTACAAAAGGAGCGGACAGTATAAATGGCCGCTCCTTTTGTTTGTCCAACAGGTCAAAATAGGTATAAAAGAGTGGTAGGCAAAAAAAAAATCTTACTTTATTTGGTTATTGTCGAATTTAATTTGTAACTTTGCGGATATAAACCGAGAACTGACATATTATTACTCATAAACATATTATCAAATGAAACAGACTATTCTTGTCACTGGTGGAACCGGTTTTATCGGTTCACACACTACTGTGGAACTCATTGAGGCTGGTTATGACGTCGTAATCGTTGATGACCTGTCTAATTCGAAAATTGAGGTGCTCGATGGTATTGAGAAAATTACTGGTGTTAGACCGGCATTTGAGAAAGTTGACCTTAGAGACAAAGATGCAGCCGAGGCTGTATTCCAGAAGTACCCGAAAATCTCTGGTATCATCCATTTCGCAGCCAGCAAGGCTGTAGGTGAGAGTGTACAGAAACCACTGCTTTACTATCGCAACAATATCGTTTCGCTCATCAATCTGCTCGAGCTTATGCCGCAGTACGATGTCAAGGGTATCATCTTCTCAAGTTCGTGCACTGTTTACGGACAGCCAAAGCCTGAGAACCTGCCTGTCACAGAGCTGGCTCCTCATCAGAAGGCTACCTCTCCCTATGGAAACACCAAGGAGATTAACGAGCAGATTATCTATGACTATATACATAGCGGCGCAAACATCAAGAGTATCGTGCTCAGATACTTCAACCCTATCGGCGCACACCCCTCAGCACTCATCGGTGAGTTGCCAAACGGTGTTCCAAACAACCTCATTCCTTTCGTAACCCAGACCGCTATGGGTATCCGCAAGGAACTTACCATCTTCGGTAACGACTATAACACTCCTGACGGAACATGCATCCGTGACTATATCTATGTGGTAGACCTTGCTAAGGCACACGTTGCTGCCATGGCACGCGTCCTCGACCAGGATACAGACCAGATAGAGTATTTCAATGTCGGTACAGGTCATGGAAACTCTACAAAGGAGATTGTTGATGCATTCGAGAAAGCTACCGGCGTAAAGCTCAACTGGAAGTATGGCCCACGCCGTGAGGGTGATATCGAGAAAATCTGGGGTAATGTCGACAAGGCCAACAATGTCCTTGGCTGGAAGGCCGATACACCTCTTGAGGATGTGCTTGCAAGTGCATGGAAATGGCAGGTTAAGCTGCGCGAGGACGGAGTAATGTAATCCGTCATTCTGACAAGACTTATAAGGTGGAAAATATTTATCCCCACCTTAAACTTTACGGTTTTGTCTTATAGGCATACCGTATATTTGTGTTTGTGTTGTTGTTATCCCTCGACGTGAGTCGGGGGATAATTTTTGGTTAATAAAAATTAAACGTTAATATTTAACAGGCTTTTATACACACAGTCAGACAAAAAAGTCGTACCTTTGCACAGCCTTCACGAGATGGAGGTATAAAATTCAAACCTAATTATAGTTATATTTAAAAAATGGCAACAAAAATCAGATTGCAACGCGGCGGTCGTAAGAACTATGCTTTCTATAGCATTGTTATCGCCGATGCACGAGCACCACGAGATGGTAGATTTACTGAGAAGATTGGTACTTACAATCCAAACACCAATCCTGCAACCGTAGATTTGAATTTCGACCGTGCTCTCTATTGGGTAGAGAACGGCGCACAGCCAACAGACACAGTACGTAACATTCTCCGTGGTGAGGGTGTCTACATGATGAAGCACCTCCGTGGCGGCGTTAAGAAAGGCGCTTTCGACGAGTCTGCTGTTCAGACAAAGTTCGATGCATGGAAGGCTGGCAAAGAGCAGAAGCTCAATGCTGTAAAGGAGTCTACTGCTAAGCAGAAGAAGGAACTGGCTGCTAAGGAGCTTGAGGCTGAGAAGAAGATTAATGAGGCTATCGCCCAGAAGGTCGCTGAGAAGAAGGCTGCCGCCGCTGCTGCTAAGGCAGAGGCAGAGGCTGCTCCAGCTACAGAGGAGGCACCAGCCGAGGCTTAATCTTCCTTATAAATGGTGTTCTATACGATATCTTATCTTTGATAATAGATTAACCATTTAAGTATCATAATGGGGTAGGGAACTGGTTTCCTACCCCATATTTTTTTTCTTTACGTAATTACACAAAGATTAAACATTTGATTAAGAATACACCTTTGGCTTCGGCTCGGCATAGTCCAACCAAACAAGTTTGTTGGCCTCTGTCTCTGACGTGTACAAACGTTTGTCGCAGGCCAATGCATTGCGTGGACAATTGCAAAGCTTTGCGATAGCACTTGCAAAGCTTTGCGTTGGCACTTGCAAAGCTTTGCGTTGGCGGTTGCAAAGCTTTGCGTGAGCAGTTGCTATGTCAAAGAGGCGGAGCCAGGTGACGATGATGGGGTGTTATGATGAGAAATTACATATTTTTGCCCCGACGAATGTTGCTGCGAGTCCTGCGGCTATGCTAAGAAATATATATGCGAGACATAGTATGTGTTGGTTGCTGCGAAGCATTGTCAGAGCTTCATTGCTGAACGTTGAGAAGGTGGTGAAACCTCCACATATCCCGACCACCAGCAATAGGCGGAGGTCGGGTGACAGGCTGTGACGCGCAATCCATGTGCCAAGTAGTCCTATGAGGAAGCATCCGATGATGTTTACTGCGAATGTTCCCCATGGGAAAACAGCGGAGCCGAGCCATTTGCTAATAAGGTATCTAAGCATGCTGCCCGTACCGCCCCCTACGAATATCAATATCATCTGTTTCATGTTTCTTTTGTTTCTTTTTATGTCGTTTTTCACTACTGTCCACTTTACGGGACAGTAGTGTAAATATATCTCAATATCTATATGCTAAAGACAAGAATCCTTAGTTCTGTATTGTGTCTGTTGTTATTATCTATTGTCTCTGATTTTCATTGTTATTTCTCTATATGACTTTTTGCCTTCAATATAGTCTGCGTAGAGTTCTTCCTCGTTTTTACCTTTGAGGAAGTGGCATTTGCCACATAATCTGCAATTGTTCAGGCATTGCCACTCATTGCGAACGAATTCCAGGCGTTCTTCTCTTGTAGACGATTCAATATTTGGAGGAGTCATTCTCTTGATAAATTATATGTTAATCTCTATGATGATACATTTCGGACCTATTCTTGCTCAACCAGTCTGTTTGATAGACATGTTGACAATTTGTCAACTTTGAGTAAGTATAGGACATAGGAGCTAAGTTCAATTTGTTTATTTCTTTATACCAGCAAAGGTATTAATAATATTCTAATAACCAATCATATTTCTACAAAAAAATAATTAAAAGATGATAGCTGGCTTCTGTTATGCAATGCTGAATAATTAGATGATTTTGTACATGCGCCATATAACTCCCATCCATAGGTTCATAGCTTACACTATAAAAAATAGCTCATTCTTTGAGAGTGCAACGCTACCTTAAATAAAAGAACCGTGGCGAGGCCACAGGTTGTAACAAGTTTTAACACTGTCATTGCTGATGTCTTATTAATAATAAGTAACTTTGCACCGCTACTTACAATCAAAATATGCAAATAATCACTTACGTACAACATTAATATTAAAGGTACATGCAATGAAAAAAACTCTTACTCTGACTGCGGTGTTGTCACTATGCTCTCTATGGAGCGCTGCCGCCGCTATTATCCCAAAAGCTACGACAACGACACCCTACAAGTCGTGCTACGAACGCGTCACCGATGCCCTGCATCAGCGCCAGGCGCGCCGCGCCGCTAAAGCAGGTATCATGGCTGCTGCCACTGATGGCGCTATCAAACTCGATGGTGCCGACGGAGCGACCACATTTGGCTGGCTCAGCAGACCTGACGGCGTGGAGTGGTACTACGCTGCCGAGATCTACCGCACTGAGCTGCCCCAGGCTAACACTAAGGCGAGCTATACTGATGTGACTATTTCAGGCTTCAAGCTCTCTGTTTATGATGAAAACTATCAGCTGGTGGGCACCGTCAACGCTAAGCTCGGACTTAACGATAACGAGACTCGCATCTCTGCTATCGATTTTGGTGATGTGCTCTCTAAGAACTTCTACAATAATGACAAAAACTACGAGGTTATGGTGCTGGTCAACGCCAATACGTCCAAGTATGTCAACAATACCTACACCTATGTCTTCTCAATCAAGAAGAACAGCAACGCAGATGGCGACGCCCCCATAATAGTAATGCCGGGCATGCAAGTTGCAGCCATCGATGCCTCCACCGACAGCTGGAGCGAGAATATGCTCATGGTGTTTGACGTTGATGGATATGTCAACCCTAACAAATCATTTGTGGTAGCAAGCGCCGACCACGATGCCGGGGCTGTACGCGCACAGCGCTTCACCATCTACAGCAAAGCCGGATATGGCAGCGAGCCCAAGAACCTTGGCTACTTCGACCTGCCCGAGGACAAAGCGTCGTATAGCGATGGTCTGCCCGTAATCTTAGGCGTCAACGATGGCACACTGCACGTTGCCTCAGCCTCTTACGAGAAGCCCTTCTTCAGCGATGCGTCCAATTGGGAATTGTCAGAAAACAACTCTTTTGTGCTCACCCGCTATGAGATGCCAATCAACGGCACCGGCAAACTGACACAGGTGGGTACCACTACAATACCCATGACCCAAGCCGAGAGCGATGACGCTCCCTTCTCGCTTTATGGAGTGGGGCAGCTTGACTATATGGACGACATGCAGTTTGACGCTGAGGGCAATCCCACCTTTGTCATCACCAAAGAGAAGTGGATTATCTCCACCGACAGCCATGCCGACTCATACTATGTGTATAACAGCGCCGGCGAGCTGCTCACCACCATCTTTGAGGATGCCGACAATGTGCAGCCAATGTCCGACGTCAAAGGCTACGCTCGCCAGAACTGTTTCATCACTACTGACAACACCGGCAACTACATATACAATTTCGTCGACATGGATACCTACGACAACGTGCTGACCATGCCCGCTATCGTTGACGACAACACTGTCACCACGCAGATGGATCGTGTGGCAGACGCTGAATATGGCTATAAGTATGTTGCCGCCACCGCCAATGCCGAGAACGATGACCAAGGACGCGCTTGCGAGGCTATCTATTGGATTGCTCCCGATGGCCAACACATTGACACCCACCACATCTACCTTGGCACGAACGTAGCCACCGCCGTGGCAAACATAACCGGTGAGGCAGTAAGCCGCTTCCTGGTCAATACCGATGACGACTATGAATACATGTACCTCGTCAAGCGAAACACCGGTGTATCATCAAAGACCAAGACCGAACTTTACATCGTCAACGAAAACAGCGAGCCTATCTTCACTTACATGCCTGAGGACGCTAATGTCGATATCTATACTGTGTGGACATTCAACTTAGACTGCAAGCCCACCATAGCCGTGGTGCTACGCGATGCTAATGACGCTCTCTCGATAGAGCTGTTCAGCCTCCCGCTGAATAAGTTCGAGGCAGGTGGTAGTGGCACGGTAGAAGACCCATACCTCATCAGCACTGTCGGCGACCTGATGCAAGTCATCAATATGCCTGACGCACACTTCCGCGTAAACAACGACATTGATGCCGAAAACATTACCATGCCCCAGAGCGAAAACTCATTCAGCGGCTCAATAGACGGCGGTAACCATGTGATTAGCAACCTCAGCGTAGCCTCCACCGGCTTGCTCGGCAGCATCGTGGGCGTAGAACCAGCCAATGAGAATACACCATCTACTACAGTGATTAAGGATCTTATCCTTTACAATCCTACCATAGACCTTGACAGAAAAGAGTCTCTATCTGGTCTGCTTGCTGGCTCGGTATCGCAATATGCGAACATCTCAAATGTGCACGTCTATGGCCTCAATGTCGAAGACGCAGACTTTGATAGTTCTTTTGGCGCCATCGTCGGCGAGCTGACCTACTATGCCTCTGCCTCGCAAGTCAGCGTCAACGACTCATACATCAACCTGCCACAGGGTGTCACCATGGGCGGTATCGCAGCGCGCTTGCGCACAGCAGCCACCATTGATGCCTCAGCCTTCAACGGCACTATCATAGCTAACAAAGAGGTGGGTGGCATCGTTGGTAATTCCTACGATATGAGCCATGCAGCTGCCGTGACCAACTGCCACGTCACTGCCAACATCACAGCCCAACACACACTCGGTGGCATCATCGGCAGCGATGACCACAGCATCGTGGCAAACAACGTGGCTCATGGCACCCTCACAGCCACCGGCTCTAAAGGCATCTATGGACCTTGTGTGGGCGGTATCATAGGTTCGCTGGCTTACCTTGCTGGTTCCGGTAACAACATCAACGGCAACATAGCCGCTCAACAGAACATATCGTTCACTATGCCTGAACCTACCCAAGGTGTTGAGCAATTTGCCTATGAGACAGCTCACCGCATCGTGGGCGAGACCGACTTCAACGCCTCTGGCGAAGGTCAAGACGGCTATCTGCGCAACAATTATGCCCTTGCGCCTATGCCCATTATCAATGACTGGGAGATTTATGCCGGTCCTAATGGCGTAGAGGGAGCTACTGTCACCACCGATGAGCTTAACAAGTCATTCCTGCAAGGAATCGGCTTTGCCTTTGGCACCGACGCCACCTCGCCCTGGGATGAGGCTTCTGCCGCTACTACCCCCAAGCTCTACTACGAAGAGCAGCCTAAGGCTCTCACCGCCGACTGCGAGACGGCATACCTCAACGTGGGCGATACCGGCATCGTGACCTTCAACATCGTGGGAGGCAGCTCTGCCGACATGGACATCAAAGTGTCGAACGATGAAAATGTCATTGCCAACGTAGAGACCTCTTACCCCACCGATGCCAAGGCAACCGTAGCTTTCAGCGCCGTAGCCAAAGGCACCGCCACCATCACCGTAAGCTACGGCTCTTTCACCCGCACCGTCAAGATAGAAGTGAAAGAGCCCACTGGCATCAACGACATCATTGCCACTGATACTGCATCTCTAACCTATGATGGTCGCACCGTTCGCAGCAGTGTGGCAGGCACACGCATCACCGTGTACAATGCACACGGAGCTGTTGTGGCTTCCGCAGAGACATGCGTTGACATGTCGTCGCTCTCTCATGGCATATATATAGCAGCCACTGCCACCGATGCCATCAAGATTGCAAAATAAGTGCTGACAGCGCACACCTTACATAACGCCATCGGCGAGAGAGTCTCCACGTGACTATTCTCGCCGATGTTTTTTATATATACCCATCGCAATGCCGCCAAAACGTTAATTGGCACAGGGCTCTTTTGTAGAAGAACAAAATAACGGAAAATGCTTCATGCTATATCTCGAGTGACAATATATTGT
>SAMEA3663028__coassemble_480_pt1 | contig 15551 bp, 9 predicted proteins | sample SAMEA3663028__metabat2_high_PE_024 | metagenome-assembled genome bin SAMEA3663028 (sample SAMEA3663028) | pig gut metagenome | biome: pig gut; feature: pig-associated habitat; material: faeces | place: France | collected 2012 | reverse complement strand
AAAGCTTTGCATCCGCCAACGCAAAGCATTGCATCCGCCAACGCAAAGCATTGCAACTGCCAACGCAAAGCTTTGCATCCGCCAACGCAAAGCATTGCTCACGCAAATGGGTGCTATTTGTATCAAGCGCAAGTGGGGTATCATGGTTTTATTTTTTCCAACTGACACATGATTTCCCGCGTGAATATTTTTACATTTATCAGATTCTTGTTACCTTTGCAGCCGTTTTACCAAAAACAGCTTTATGAACAAACAGATTTTCAACAAGCGCTCTCCTATCCTGTTCAAGCATTTCAGCAGGAAGGGCTACGCACTCTTCGCATGTCTCGGACGAGAGGTGCTGATAGGGATGCTGAGTGTCGCCACGCTGACCTATGCGAAGGCCGACGGCATCAGCACCCGCACCTATCTTGCCGACGACTCGTTGTCGCACGAGGAGGTAAAGCTCGATGAGGTTGTGGTAACCGGGTCGAGGGCGCCGCTGACTGCCTTGCAGTCGGCGAAAATCGTTGAGGTGATAACGCGCGAGGATATTGACCGTGCGGAGGCTACCACCATCAACGACATTCTGAAACTAACTACCGGCGTGGATGTTCGTCAGCGCGGTAGTTTTGGTGTACAGACGGACATCTCCATCAACGGCGGCACGTTCGACCAGATTACCATTCTATTGAATGGCGTGAACATCTCGAACCCACAGACAGGCCACAACGCTGCCGACTTTCCTGTATGTATTGATGACATTGAGCGCATAGAGGTGCTCGAAGGTGCTTCGGCAAGGGTCGTTGGATCCTCGGCATTCAGCGGTGCCATCAACATCGTGACAAGGTGCGACGACAGCAGCGACATCAGGGTTGCGGCAAACGCAGGAAGCTTCGGCACGTGGGACGGGAACGCATCGGTGGCTATTGCCAGCGGCGCATGGCGGAACAAGGTGAGCGGAGGATATGGTCAGAGCGATGGAGGGACGCAGAACAGCGACTTCAGGAAAAGACAGATGTTCTATCAGGGAACATTCTCCACTCTGGGACTGAAGCTTAACTGGCAGGCCGGAGCAATTTCTAAAGACTACGGAGCCAGCACATTCTACAGTGCGAAATACAACAATCAGTACGAAGAGACAAGAAGGTATATAGCCTCGGTGGGAGCAGAGCTGAAGCCTGCATGCAAGGCTGACGGATGGCTATCTACGCTGACGCTGACTCCAACGGTCTACGCACACCGCAACTACGACCACTACCAGCTGATAAAAGGCATGGAGGGAGCCAGCGCAGGGGAGAACTACCACAGGCTGGATGTCTATGGCGCCTCGCTTGGCATGCACTTCAAATGGGCGGCAGGAACAACGGCTCTCGGTGCGGACATAAGGAAAGAAAGCATACTCAGCACCGCATACGGCGACTATCTCGCCGAGGAGGAATACAAGAACATCCACGGCTCTGACAGACAGTACTCGCGCAAGGGGGAGAGGACAAACACAAGCCTCTTTGCCGAGCACAACATCCTGCTGGGAGGATTTACGCTCTCGGCCGGTCTGCTGGCATACTACAACTCTGATATCAACGCCAACATGGGGGTATACCCTGGCATAGACATCAGCTACAGGCCAAACAGCAACTGGAAATTGTATGCCTCATGGAACGAGGCACTGAGGGTTCCGACATATACTGACTTGTATACGAGCAACTCCGTACAGCAGGGCGACGTGTCGCTGAAGCCGGAGAAGACATCGATGTTCAAAATCGGGGCGAAATACCGCACACATGGCGCAGAGCTGTTGGTAAGCGGCTTCTACAGTCACGGAAAGAACATGATTGACTGGGTGTACGAGACGGAGGAAGCCACGAAATACCACGCATTGAATATCGGAAAGATCGACAACATGGGATTTACCGCCGAGGCCATACTGCACCTAAGCGAGCTGTTGCCTGGAGGACCGCTAACAAGGCTGAAAGCCGGATATGCCTATATCTATCAGGAACACGAGACGGATCACCAGATATACAAGTCCCTCTACGCGCTGGAGTATCTGAGGCACAAGTTCATCTGCTCTCTCGATCACAAGATATGGAGCAAGCTTAGCGCAAGCTGGAGCCTGAGGTGGCAGCAACGCATGAACGGTTTCCATCCCTATGCCAAGCTCGACTGCAAGGTAATGTGGACGGCAGACAACTACCGACTGTATGTCATGGCCGACAACATCACAAGCCACAGATACTACGACATAGGTGGTGTGAAGCAGCCTGGAATATGGATAATGGCTGGTGGCTCGATAAAGTTTAACTTATAGCAAAAACATTACCCCTCCCACAAAACGGGAGGGGCTTTTATATTTATTATACATCAGTAATAAGGCTTGGGAATATGGGGAGAGCCATCACCCTTTCAGCTTGAAGGAGTTCTCGATGCTCTGTATCTCGTCCAAGAAATCCTTGTCTATCTTCAGGCGTGTCTCCACTTGCGAGCAGCTGTGTATGACAGTAGAATGGTCACGATTGCCTACCAGCTTGCCAATACGGCTTGCAGGCATCTTGGTGTACTTCTGTGCAAGATACATGGACACCTGACGGGCTACGACAAGGTCGCGCTTGCGGCTCTTGCCGCCAACGGCCGACGGCGAGACATTGAAGTGGTTGCATACGGTCTCTACTATCTCGTCTACCGTCAATGGCTTGTCGTCTACCTTCACGGCACGCTTTATTACCCTTTCGGCAAGCCGCATGTCGATGTTGCTATTGTAGACGATTGAGTATGCCATTAGGGAGTTGATAACACCCTGAAGGTCGCGCACGCTGCCATTGGCTGTCTGGGAGATAAACTGTACCACGTCGCGGGGTATCTTCAGGCCATCCTTACGTATCTTGTTCTCAAGAATGTCCACGCACAGCTTCTCGTTGGGTTTCTCTAACTCGGCTATCAGGCCACAGGAGAAACGGGTGAGCAGACGCTCGGGCATGCCCTGCAGGTCGACAGGAGGACGGTCGGAAGCGAGGATGATGCGCTTGCCGTTGCGGAACAGATGGTCGAATATGTGGAAGAAAGTGTTCTGCGTAGCGGGCGATGTCATCCACTCCTGTATGTCGTCAACTATCAGCATGTCGATGGTCTGATAGAAGCGTATGAAATCATTGATGGTACGCTGCAGGACGGAGTTGGTATACTGCACCTGGAAGAGTCGCGCACTGATGTATAGCACCCGCTTCTGGGGATATAGCTGCTTGGTACGTAGTCCGATTGCATTGATGAGGTGTGTCTTGCCACATCCCGACGGACCGTATATGAACAAGGGATTGAACTGTGTAGTGTTGGGATGGTCGGCTATGGACATGCCCACAGATCGTGGCAACTTATTGCTGTCGCCCTCAATGTAATTGGTGAAAGACAAGTGGGGATTAAGCTGCGGGTCAAGCTGCTGTGGCTGGGCAGCATCGAGAATAGTCGGCGACTCGTTGGCACGAGTGCGGGCTTTTGGCTTGTCTATGTCTACGGGGTCTGCCTCTATGTCCTGAGACAGCTTGTGCTCCTTGTCGGTAACGACACGGTAGTTAAGCCTTATGCCTGGACAGAATGTACGACGCAGAACTTTTATAAGCAAGTCGATATAGTTCTCCTCGAGGTACTCATACACAAAGGGGCTGGGTACCTGTACCAGCAACGCCTTCTTGTCCTCGTCGAAAGACTCGAAGACGATGGGGCTAAACCATGTATCGTATTGCTGTTGTGTAACGTTCTCACGTATGAGCGCAAGGGCGTTGTCCCAACGAGCATCAGGACTTGCTTTCATCTATATAATATGTATTAATATATTGCGTTTGTAGACTATTTCAATTTATTCTGAGTGCAAAATTAATAAATTATTTTTTATGCGGCAAATCACCTATGCTACAACATCATCCATTGATTGTCCGTAATCAGCTTGTAATGTGGACTTTACTATCTGTAATAGCACAGCTTTCCATAATTGTACTTTTGCTATGTCTAATCTTCTGATAACAAACTGGTTGAATAGCTTTTACATGTATGTGCCAATTTTCAGTGGAACAAGTAGTTATAAACCCTAAAAGCATAAGAGTCAATAGTCTTTCACAAACCTTGAAAGATTGTGAAACATTACACTGTCAAATTTAGACGCATTTTAAATTATACCCTATTGTACACCTTGTCCTAACCTATCACTTGTCTTTCTTGCCGAAAAGCGAGAAATGAACATAGCGTTTCGGGTGCTGGCGCAAGTCTATAAGCAGGGAGTCGGCGCTGCCCATGGTAGAGGTGAGGTTGTAATACAGCGACGGATCGTTCATCAATAGCCCCAGACTGCCATCGTTGCTGTTCAGCTTGGCAGTAAACGCACCTACCTCTGCTAATGTCTCGTCTACCTTGGCCATAGTGCCTGCCACGTCGACAGCTGCGAGGTTTGCCGTGAGGCGCTCGGTGTTGTCAAGAACATTGTTGGCCTTGCACATCATGGTGGGTACATTCCTGTTGAGTCCCGACATCATGGTGTTAAGCTCACGGGTGGTAACGGTGAGGTTGGATGTTATAGTCTGCACATTGGCAAGCGACTGCCTGATGGCAGGGTCGGCGAGTATGGCGTTGAGACTCGACACTATGGAGTCGAGCTTGGGAAGCATTCTCTCGAAAGTAGGCAACATGGCAGCAAGCTTTCCCATGGCGCCACCGTTGATGGCACCGATTATGGTGTCACCCGGCTCCACTCTCTCACGGGGATTGTTGGCAAGTAGCAGGTTCATCTTGACATTACCCATGAGGTCGCTGACAATCTCTGCTGAGCTACCTTTGGGTATGCGCATGGTATTGTTGACATCGAACTTCACGACAACATCTCCATTGGTCTCGTAGTCGTAGACGATATCCTTGACTACACCCACCTGGTAGCCATCGGCAAAGATTGGATTGGAGGCCGACAGCCCGCTGATGTCCTTGAACTTCACATAGTAAGTGTGGTCGTTGGCGAACAACGACATACCCTTTAGGAAATTCATACCAAAATACAGCACCACAAGTCCGACAATGGCCACAAGGGCTATGCGCACTTCCTTAGTAAAATACTTCATTTTGTTCTGTTGTTTTTGAATTCACGTATTGCTTCGTTGACGTTCATCTTCGCACCATTCCTGAATGCTATGATGAATGCCTCGGGGAATTTGTCGAGCACCTGCTTGCGCAGGCGGTATATCTCGTTGTAGTTGGCCGACGCTCCTACAGTATACTTGTAATAGCCAGCCTCCTGATAGTAATCGTAGTCCTTTAAGCCCTTCAGGTGGGCATCACCATTCTTGAGCTTTGACGAGGCCACAAGGATCTGCACCTTGAATATTGGTACTTTGTCAGCCACAGCTTTCGCCCCACTGTTATTCTTACCGCCACTCTGCTGCTGAGGCGTCTGCACGGCTGTTTCGTCCTGTTGCTTGGGCTTCTGCTCATCCTGTTGCTTGGCCTGCTGCTCGTCCTGCTGCACAGGTGGTGTATAGGGAACATTTACTATCTTGTTGTACATCCCGCGATAGGCATTGAAGGCGTTCATCATTCCACGGCTGTAAAGGCCGACTGCCTCTGGAGAGTTGAGGAAACGCTCCTCGTCGGGAGTGGAGATGAAGCCAAGCTCAACAAGACAGCCAGGCATCGTCGAGAGCCTGAGCACGGCAAGATTGGCCTGATGGGCTCCACCGTCATGTCGTCCCGTAGCGGCGCAGACTTTCTTTTGCATAGCCTTGGCGAGATGCACACTCTGTTCCATGTTCTTGTCCTGCATGAACTCAAACATGATGTTGCTCTCGGGGGAGTCCGGGTCGAAGCCCTGATAGCTTTCCTTGTAGTCGTCCTCAAGCAATATCACGGAATTCTCACGCTTGGCAACCTCAAGATTGTCCGAGATGCCGCTGCCGCTGCTGCCCTTTCCTAATGTGTAGGTCTGGAAACCACGTGCTATTCGTCCACGGCTGAGGGCATTGATGTGAACCGATATGAAGAGGTCGGCCTTCACACGATTGGCAATGGCGGCCCTTTCCTTCAGCTCAACGAAGACATCGCTCTTGCGGGTGTAGACAACTTTCACGTCGGGACACTCCTGCTCGACCAGCTTACCAAAGGCCAGAGCATACTTCAGCGTAAGGTTCTTCTCCTTGGATATTGCTCCCGGGGCACCATCGTCACGACCGCCATGACCGGCATCGATGACAAGAGTGAACGACTTGTTCTGAGCCGCAGCAGGGAGTGCCCATGACAGGAGAAACATCACTGAGAAGACGACTGACTTGTACATATTTATATTATGTGATTGCAAAAGTAAGGAAATAAAACAAGAAAACCTAAAACTACCGATTAGTTTTATCATTTATTAAGTGTAGCTCCACTCCAGCACCATGGCAATCGGCACCAAGGGGCGGATTGAGCTTCGTGACCCTGACATCCATCCGGGTAACATCCGGATAGCGGCGACTTATGCGGTCGGCTATCCTGTAGGCCACACGCTCTACCAACTGGCTCGGCACCGACATCTCCTGACGGACTATCTCGTAGAGAGTGGCATAGTTGACAGTATCGTTGACATGGTCAGACAGCATTGCAGAGCTGACATCGTAGCCCACACGAAGGTCTACGCTGTAGTCGTTGCCCGTTAAACGCTCCTGCGGCATCACACCATGGAAGGCATGAAACCGCAGGTCATTGATATAAATATAGCTTTCGTTCAGAAACATTGTTTTGAGGTGGTGAGGTGAATTATGTTATGAGGTGGTGAGGTGGATTATGTTTTGAGGTTATGAGGTGGTGAGGTTATGAGGTGGTGAGGTGAATTATGTTTTGAGGTGGTGAGGTGGTGAGGTTATGAGGTGGTGAGGTGAATTATGTTATGAGGTGGTGAGGTGGACGTCACGATGATAGTTTGGTAAATAATGCAGGCGGTTGATAAGTATGTAGGTGTCTATGGTTATTCACCTCACAACCTCACAACCTCATAACCTCACAACCTCACAACCTCACAACCTTATAACCTTATAACCTTATAACCTCACAACCTCACAACCTCACTTAACTTATCCACACCGGCTGGCGCCGCAGTTCTTGCATATCAGGCATCCCTCCTGATAGACGAGGGTCTCCTGACCGCAGTTGGGACACTTCTGCCCCTTGGCCTCGGTACCGTCCACAATGTATTTCTTAAGCGCACGCTCCACACCGTTCTTCCAGGTATTGATGCTCTCGCTCTTGAGTTGCAGCGAGCCTACGAGCTTTATGACATGGTCGATAGGCATACGGTAGCGGAGCACGCCAGAGATGAGCTTGGCATAGTTCCAGTACTCAGGGTTGAACTTCTCGCTCAGTCCCTCGACGGTGGTCTTGTAGCCACGCTTGTTCTCGAACTGGAAGTCGTAGCGGCGCGAGCCGTCCTCACCAGTATGCTTTATTATCTTGCCTTTGGTGACGCTCTTCGGAAGCATGATGCCCTCGTCATCGTCCTGAAGACCGGTGAATATCTCGTAAGGATAACCATCGAGGAGTCCTACGAAGGCCACCCACTTCTCCTTGTTGTTCTGGAACCTCACGACATCGCACTCCAACTCCCTTGGCCGCACCTCCGTAACAACCGGGTGCTTGCAAGGCAGAGGCTCGTCCTGTGCCGCTCCATCCTTCTTCTTGTCTTTCTTGGATACAGAAATCATCACGCCCGAGCGGCTGCCATCCCTGTAGATGGTACATCCCTTGCACCCAGACCTCCATGCCTCGACATAGAGCTTGTTGACAAGCTCCTCATCGACATCGTTGGGAAGGTTTACGGTAACGCTGATGGAATGGTCCACCCATTTCTGTATGGCACCCTGCATACGCACCTTCATGAGCCAGTCCACATCGTTGGCCGTAGCCTTGTAGTAAGGCGACTTCTCCACCAGAGCGTCAATCTCCTCCTGAGTATACTTCTTTGTGGTATCGATATTGTTCACCTTCATCCACTCAAGGAACTTCTTGTGGTATACGATATATTCCTCGAACGAGTCGCCCACCTCGTCGACAAAGTCTACATGGACATCGGTGTCGTTTGGATTAACCTTGCGGCGGCGCTTGTAAACAGGCATGAACACCGGCTCTATACCACTGGTGGTCTGCGTCATGAGGCTGGTGGTTCCCGTAGGAGCAATGGTAAGGCAGGCTATGTTGCGGCGGCCATACTTCACCATATCCTCATATAGCTGGGCATCGGCCTCTTTCAGTCTGTTGATGAAAGGATTGGCTTCTTCCCTCTTGGCATCGAAAATCTCGAAGGCTCCACGCTCCTGAGCCATCACTACTGATGAGCGGTAGGCGTTGAGAGCCAAAGTGCGGTGAACGGAGACAGAAAAGTCGGTGGCCTCCTCTGTACCATAGCGCAGTCCCATAGCCGCGAGCATGTCACCCTCGGCGGTGATGCCAACACCTGTACGGCGGCCCATTCCGCTCTTCCTCTTTATCTTCTCCCACAGATGATACTCCGCACCCTTAACCTCGTTGGACTGCGGGTCTATCTGTATCTTCTCCATGATGAGGTCAATCTTCTCCATCTCAAGGTCTACGATATCGTCCATGATACGCTGCGCAAGCTGCACGTGCTTGGCAAACTTGTCGAAATCGAATGATGCCTCTGGAGTAAACGGATTGTCTACATAGCTGTAGAGATTGATGCTCAGCAGACGACATGAGTCGTAGGGACACAATGGAATCTCGCCACAGGGATTGGTGCTCACAGTACGGAAGCCAAAGTCGGCATAGCAGTCAGGAATGCTCTCACGGAGTATGGTGTCCCAGAACAGCACGCCAGGCTCAGCGCTCTTCCACGCGTTGTGTACAATCTTCTTCCACAATGCACGTGCAGAGATTTCTTTCTGAACATCGGGGTTGTCAGAGCCTATGGGGAACTGCTGAACGTATGGCTTACCGTCAACGGCTGCCTGCATGAAGTCATCGTCTATCTTCACCGAGACATTGGCACCAGTAACCTTGCCCTCGGTCATCTTTGCATCAATGAACGCCTCGCTGTCCGGATGCTTTATGCTGACGCTGAGCATCAGGGCACCACGACGGCCATCTTGAGCAACCTCACGGGTGGAGTTACTGTACCTTTCCATGAAAGGAACAAGACCTGTCGACGTGAGCGCAGAATTGTTAACGGGAGAACCCTTAGGACGAATATGACTGAGGTCATGGCCTACTCCACCACGTCTCTTCATCAGCTGCACCTGCTCCTCGTCAATACGCATAATGGCACCATAGGAGTCGGCATCGCCCTCAAGACCAATGACAAAGCAGTTGCTCAGACTGGCCACCTGCTGCCTGTTGCCTATGCCCGTCATTGGGCTGCCTGCAGGGATGATGTATCTGAAATGGTCGAGCAACTCGAAAATCTCCTGAGCAGACAGCGGGTTGGGATACTTGCTCTCAATCCGGGCTACCTCATTGGCAATACGCCAATGCATATCCTCGGGCGAACGCTCATAAACGTTTCCGAAACTGTCCTTCATGGCATACTTGTTCACCCATACACGGGCAGCAAGCTCATCACCATCGAAGTACTTCAAAGAAGCCTCTGAGGCTTCCTCATAAGAAAATGTCTTTGTAGATTCCATTGTTTAGTATAATGATTTGGCAAAGTTAAATATATTTTCCGAAATAAAGAAAATAATATTTGGAAAACTTTCAATCAATATTTCCAATAAAAGTTTTCCAAAACAGATAACTTTATGAGTGTCACAAAGATACTACGAGCATCATAAAGTAAAACCTCTTTTAAAGCCTCAAGTTAAAGCTTGCGTCAGAGCAAAAAGCAACCGGAAAGTATACAGGCGGCACGGTGACTAAGGCAACGCAGCACGGTGAAAGCAGCAAGGCAGCACGGTGAAAGCAGCAACGCAACAGGGTGAAAGCTATAATTTAGCAGGCTGAATATGGCATTTCGGTCGTGTCACGTACGTTTCTTCACTTTTTATGCGTATCTTTGCAGAAGATAGGCTGCGCTCGGCTAAAAGCCCAAGCAAGCTTGGCTTGTCGCTCTCGCTTGCACTATCTTTGCACTATCTTATCAGAAAACAACAAAGGCGGGAAACATTTATTACCACATAAAACAACAATAGACACATGAAGAATATAACAACAAGAAGAAGCATAAGGAAATATTCCGACCGCGAAGTGAGCAACATGCTCCTTGACAGTCTGTTTCAGCAAGCTGCGAGAACACAGACCATGGGCAACATGCAACTATACAGTGTAGTAGTGACCCGTTCGAAAGAAGGAAAGGAGAAACTGGCTCCCGCTCACTTCAATCAGCCTATGGTAACGGGTGCTCCTGTAGTAATAACCGTATGCGCAGATTTCAGACGTGCTACGGACTGGTGTTTTCAAAGAAATGCAGACCCGGGATATGACAACTTTCTGTCGTTCATAAACGCCAGCACAGATGCCCTGCTGTTCACGCAGACATTCTGTAACCTCGCGGAAGAAGAGGGATTGGGCATCTGCTTCCTCGGAACTACCGTCTACATGCCACAACTGATTATCAAGGCCCTGGAACTGCCGAAACTTGTCATGCCTGTTGCCACACTAACCGTGGGATGGCCTGACGAGGCTCCAGCGCTATCCGACCGTCTTTCCACAGATGCTTTTGTTCATGAGGAGCGCTATCGTCCCTACTCCACTGACGACATCGACCGCCATTACGCAAACAAGGAAGCACTGCCAGAGAACCAGGAGTTTGTGAGGATAAACAACAAGGAAACACTCGCACAAGTATACACCGACATCAGATATACTAGAAAGGACAACGAGGCTATGTCTGAAGGTTTTTTGGAAGCTCTCAAGAAACAAGGGTTTTTAAAATGATAAGAATAAGGTGTAGCCATCTATCTTGTCTTAGAAAGCTACACCTTATTATATATATACATTAATCTTATAGCGAAGCAATATAATCTTCGTCAAGACCAGTAATGGAGGCAATCTGAGCGACAGCGACTCCCGCATCCTTCAGCGCCTTTACTGTTGCCTGCAATGCAATGTCCTTCTGTCACGGTCTTCTTTGCGCTTATTTCTTATTCAGGTACTTCTTGCCATTTATGATTATCATACCACGATAAGAACCTGCCACTCTCTGCCCTAAGGCATTGTATTTCATGCCATCCCTACGGCTATCAGTAACGATTGTATTAACTGCTGTCGGGGACATCCAGCTGACATTGGTATCAGCCTCGATGTTTGTAATAATGCCATTGGCTACGGTCATAAAGAAGCTGTTGGGGCTGTCGCCAGTAGTACGTATAGGGGAATATGCAGCCTCCTTGTCAGACTTCGATGCTATAAACAGCCTATATGTGCCGTCAGCAACCTTGCCAACAATTGTCACGAAGGGCTTGGAGATGGAGCTAAGCTGGAAATAATAATACGACATTACGGTCTCGTTGCAAGACTGTGTAGCAATGAGACAGTCCTCGCCTGTAGAAACATTCCTTGCCACAACATACAGGTTACCTGAATAGCTCTCAGCATCACCATTGATGAAACGTCCTCCACTTGCTGATACCTTGATATGCGTGTCTTCAACCTTACTTATGTCTACTGTTCCGTCAGGGTACGAGATGCGTGAGGCGTAGTTAGGCCAGCTTCCGTCCTTTGTAAGTGCAAAATACTGTTGCTGAACGTCATATCCGTTCATAGCGGCTATGTCGAAATAGCCGTCACCGCCATTCTCGCCCCATCCCCAGTTGACATGAACCAGTCCATCTGCATTGTAACCGTCAAGAACAAACGCATGGCCACCTGTAGTAGACGCGCCACCAAACACAACCGGGTATTTCCTTGACAATGCAAAGAACACACCATCGTTGAACTCTGCGGCACTCTCTATAGGACGATAGTGAACGGGAATGCCACGGTCGTAACCGAAACGAAGGCGCATAGCCTTGCAGGCATCTGAGGTAAACGCACCACTTCCCGTAGGCGTATAAGTCATTTCCACCGATGCGCCACATGCCTGCATCAGTTCTGCAACAGCCTTGGCCTGCGCGTCGTCGTAACCTGTCTTATATGTATCGAGCATGCTGTCCCAATCAAACTTTATATCATCAAGGACAACGTTGACAGTCTGCTGGGTACCATCACCAGGATTAAAGCGGTACAGGCACGTAGAGGTGCCGTTAGCTGGGTACTTGTAATAGTTCATTGCCTGTGCCATGGCCGTTGCCACGCAACCAGTCGGGTATCTCTTCACGCTACCATTGCTCGTATAGCTCGGACATAGGTTATTGTATGGTGCATTCTGGTTCCAATGAGTTGTTATAAAAGGATCAACGGCATCAGCAACGCCATCTGGCTTTTTCTCTTTCTGCACGGCGCCATTAGCCAACGCCTTTGTCATGCACTCAAGCCACCATTGCATTTCCTTATTACCAGCTGCATTCTCATAGTCGCTATCAGAATAGCCCAATACGGCCTCATGGCAGTCGTCTTTCGCCAGAACGGCAAAGCCTGAGCAAGCAGCACCAATGACAGCTATATCATCCGTTTCACTAAACACAATCATCTTCACTGATGACAGTTGGAGTCCCTTCGTCTTTTGTCCCTGAGACAGAATGGCTGCGGCAATGTCCTTAAGCTCATCCAGACTTCTGGTAGAAGCCTTCGCACCGACTGACACCATCAACATTAAAAAGAGCAGAATGTTTTTTCTCATAACATTTTTTTTTATAAGTTGATGAGTTTACAAGTAGACAAGTATAAAAGTAAACAAGTTGTTAGCTTGCCTAACGAAGAGCCAACTTGAGTAACAAACTCAAACAAGAAGACGAATAACTTGTCTACTTGTCTACTCGTATACTTGTCAACTAATTACTGTAAAAAAGGGACACCTGCGTCGTACAACACAGATGCCCCTCTGGGTTATATAAATAAAAGACTAATCTTATTGTCGTTACTCCTCGCTTGCTGCCATGTAGTCGGCTGCGCTCAGATAGAGAACGGTTGCACCCTTAGTACAAGGAGTAGGACCATCATTATCACTCAAGAAAAGAGAACCTGCAGGGAATTCAATATTTCCACCAGTTTCTGTCTCAGTATATACTCCGAGAGGATAAGAAGCAATATTCTGTGAAAGATATCCGTAGATACTGCCCATAGACATTTCACCATAACCGTAGTCGATACCCATTGATATAGGTGCTATCGATGCACCAGCTTTTGTTACGGTAATGACCACATTCTCAACACTACCTGTCAGGTTGCTCGATTGATTATAAGGATATCCTATAAAACCTCCAAGTTCGTCCTGAGCAGTACATTCAGATGCGTATGGACACTCGAAACGGAACTTAACGGCATCAGCAGTTACTGCTTTCTGTAACTCCACAGCTAAAGGAAGCACCTCTACTCCATAATATTGGTTGAGAATATTGCCAAGCCAGTAGCCTGTACCGATATTTTCCCACTTGATAATAGTTGTTTGAACCGTAATATCTTTCAAACCAACTGTATAAGGATTCAAATCAGCATCTTTGAAAGTGAGCGTCAGAGCCAGAGGCTCACCCTGCTTTGCGCCATCCTTCATAGTGATGGTAATGTCCTTTGACAATTCTTTCTCTTCGAAATCAACCTTTGCTGGTACATTGAAAGCATCATCCTCATTGCTTACAACCACAATGTCGTAAGAAGCTTTAACACTGTCCCTACGTACTACGGTAATATTAAAAGAGGGTTCAGCAGGATCCACCTCGAATGACTTAGAGTTGCTGGTCGAAAACTCAACGGCAGGACAATTTGCATCAACCGGAGATGTTGAAGAGTCGCCAAGCTCCAAGTCCTCTGTACCGCAGGATGCAAACAGCATTGTCGCACCTGCAAGGCTAAGGAAAAATTTGTTTATCTTCATTGTATTGTTGTTCTAAATAGTTAATGAAACATGTTTCTTATTCAGCATCAGCTACAGGAGTAGGAACAGACACTGTCCTGTCAGCATTCACCTCATCTGTAAGTGCAGGGTTAGCCTCTATTTCTGCCTGAGGAATACGCCACAGCAAGATACCAGAATTAGCAGGAATCTGGAATACGGCAGATGGGGTAAAGCCACCACCACGACGGTCTACACCCTTGTTAAGACGCATAACGTCGAACCAGATCTGACCCTCACCCCAAAGCTCGATACGCTTCTGGAAGTAAACAGCCTCCTGAACGTCACCTGTACAGGTATAGTTCGGATTACGATAGGTCTTTACGAAGTTCTCAAGGAACGACTTGCCATCCTGACCTGCCTTAGCCATAGCCTCAGCCTTGATGAGATACATCTCCTCAACACGCATCATAGGAATATCGTTGGCATTTACGTCACATCCAAGTTCACCGTTGTATGTATCAAACTTGCAGCTTGTGAATGCAGGGAAACCATAAGCAGCAAGATACTCATTATACTTCTCTGGCAGATAGTTGTTCGCACCATTCTCGTCAGACCACCAGCCCTTACGAACGTCAGTTTCAGGAATCTGGTGATAGAGTTGCTTATTAATCTGGCGGCCACCGGAATACTGGCAATAGCCATAGTTGAATGTACCGCAGTGCGATATCCAGTTCATGATACCAGTCTGTACTACATCATCAGTCTCGGCTATGATGATACCCCACATCCAGTTGTTATCAGAAGCACGGGCAAACGATGGCAGACTTACATCGCTGATGCTTGCAGGTGCAATGCCCTCAGCGGCAGCAGCATCAATAGCCTTCTGAGCGTCAGCAGCAGCATCAGCCCAGTTCTGCATCACGAGGTTTACGCGTGCACGGATTCCGTAGGCAACAGCGAGAGAGATATAACGCTTGTCGCTGCGGCTGTATTTGTTGTTCTCAAGCAGAGTAACGGCATGGTCGATATCAGAGCATACCTGCTGGTAAACCTCCTCAACAGTAGCGCAAGGAGCACCATTGGTAGCAGCTTCAGCAGAATTCTCATCAGTAATGATTGGAACGCAAGCTTTTGTCTCGTTGCCCTTGTATGTGAACTGATAGAGCTGTGCAAGGTTGAAGTACATGTATGCACGTGCTGCAAGACCCTGAGCGTAGTAGAAACGGGCCTCATCGTCAGTTGGGTCCTCACCTACATTGTAACCTGCCACTACGCTGTTGGCAGCATAGATAATCTGATAGTGGTCATTCCATATTATCTGACACTCATTGGAGGTATATGGACGGTCAGTATACTGGAGTGAGTTTCCTGCCCAGTTGTAACCGCTTGTTGACGAAGATACATCAGCAGAGTTGGCATCGGTAAAGAAGAATACAGAGCTATAGCCAAAGTCGTTGTGACGTACTACTTTTCCAAATGCTTCATAGTTTGGAGCGTATACGTTCATTCCCTGGAAGATGGCGCGCACGCCGGCAGCACCACGCTCAGGCATAGTCTCAAGGATTTCGCTCTTCTGATCAGAAGTAACAGTGCTACCCTCTGGCGCTGTATCAAGGTCGACGCATGATGTCAGGGACAGCGATGCGACGGCAAGACTTGAAAATATATATTTTACTTTCATATTATAATA
>SAMEA3663028__coassemble_468_pt1 | contig 15741 bp, 10 predicted proteins | sample SAMEA3663028__metabat2_high_PE_024 | metagenome-assembled genome bin SAMEA3663028 (sample SAMEA3663028) | pig gut metagenome | biome: pig gut; feature: pig-associated habitat; material: faeces | place: France | collected 2012 | reverse complement strand
CTCCCACGGGCTCTCGCCAATTGCCGTTGTCGGCGATGGCGACTCATTGCCGATATCTGTCCGCGACAAGCTGGGCGACCGCCTGCACATAGTTACCGAGCAGAAATTCAACGACCTCACCAAGGCCACACGCTACGTGATGGAACAGCTGGGAGGAGTGTCGTCAATAGCATACATTGCCGCAACGGGAAAGCGGGAGGACCACACACTCGCCAATATCTCCCTCATGGCTTATTACGAGCGCACCTTCGGGCTGAGCCCCGTGATGATTACCGATTACGGCTACTTTGCCGTTGCCCGGGGCCGCAACAGCTTCGGCACATTCCCCGGGCAGCAGGTTAGCATCTTCAATATCTCCTGCAAACAAATCTCCGGTGATGGATTTCGCTGGCAACCGTACACGTATACCATGTTCTGGGAAGGCACCCTCAACGAGGCTACAGGCAATATCGTTACAATAGATGCCGACGGGGTGTATATGGTTTACAGGACATTTGATAAAAAAAACGTTTAAGATATTTGCGCCATCATCCCTTTTTTCGTATTTTTGCATGGACAACCACATGAAGACCACTGTTCCTGCCATGCCAGGATAACAGAGGGTCAATATTTGTGGACGAACAGCCTTAAATTATAACAGATTATTCACCACATAAAACTAACTACAATGAAACGATTTGCTTTTAAGATGTTCCTCAAGCCCGGATGCGAGAAAGAGTATGCCAAGAGGCACGCTGCCATCTGGCCGGAACTGAAACAGATGATTAAGGATGCAGGCGTAGGCAACTACAGCATTTTCTGGGACAAGGACACAAACATTCTCTTCGCCTACCAGGAGTGCTCCAAGGACACCAACAGCCAAGACACCGACAATGTAGACCCGATAACGCAGAAATGGTGGGACATGATGGCCGACATCATGGAGGTCAATCCCGACAACTCGCCTGTAACCATCCCCATAGAGGAAGTCTTCCACCTGGAATAAGGCAACATCTTCAAATACTATAGCCTCACCCGATTCCCATAAGCACAAAGGGGGACGGGTGAGGCTTCTTCATACAGCACATGACATATATGACGGCAACCAACTCCTGGACTCCCGATGACAGCCAACGCGAAATTCTCGCTCTTGGCTCTGGCCACCACCTTGTATTGGCACCTCCCGGCTGCGGCAAGACACAGATGCTTGCCGAGCGCGTGGCGCAGGCGCACCATGCAGGAACCGACTTCTCTGACATGCTCTGCCTGACCTTCACCAACAGGGCTGCCCGCGGCATGCGCGAGAGGCTTCTCACACGCATAGGCGCAGCACATGATGCAGACAGCCTTTTCGTGGGCAACGTCCACCGTTACTGCTCGAAGTTCCTCTTCGACAACGGACTTGTACCATCAGAGTCGGCCGTCATCGACTCCGACGATGCCCTGAGCATTCTCGCACGCTACTTCGGAGAAGACGAGGAGCAGGCAAAAGCCAACGGCTCGCGAAGAAAAACATATAATGATGTCATAAACCTCTCACACCTCATGCACCAGATAGCGCAGGGCTACCCAAGGAAGCTGCGCACGCACACCGACTGCCTGTCGGCAGACGACATTGGTGCCATGAAGGAATTCTGCCGATGGCGCGATACGCCATTTACACCCGAGGCCATGACTGATATCTACAACCATGCCGTTATCTACGAGGATGACCTGAACGACATGTCTACCGACATAGGTGTGGGCTACAACGTGGCCAATATGCTTCGGAAAATGAAGTTCGCACACGCCTACGAGGCATACAAGGATCAGAACCAGCTACTCGACTTTGAGGACTTGCTGCTGCTGGCATACGATGCCTTGTCAAAGCCTAACAATTTCAAGAAATACTCCTGGGCACAAGTCGACGAGGTACAGGACCTGAATTTCCTGCAATTGGCCATCATCGACCTTCTGCTCACCGACTCCCCTACCATAGTATATCTCGGCGACGAGCAGCAAGCCATATTCTCATTCATGGGAGCCAAGATGGAAATCATGGACGAGCTGAAGAACCGCTGCCATGGCCACATTCGCCATCTGGGCACCAACCACCGGTCGCCATCCTATCTTCTTGATGTCTTCAACACCTACGCTACCGATGTCATGGGCATCGACCCACAGCTGCTGGCCAAGTCCTCAAACATGGCTAAAGCATCAGTAGGAGACTTGGGCATAATAGCTAGTACGACTATCGAGGCTGAGTACGAGGATGTGGCACGCCATGCGGCAGAGCTTGTCAGCAGCCATCCCGGTGAGACTACTTCCATAGTGGTAAACTCCAACAACGATGCCGACAACATAGGCAATGTGCTCACTAAGCTCGGCATACCACATTTCAAGGTCTCTGGTACTGACCTTTTCTCCACTGATGACATAAAGCTCCTGTTATCCCATTTCTCCGTCATTGCCTCCGACTTCAACTTCATTGCCTGGGCGCGCTTGCTTTGCGGCTTCCACTTATGTGCCACCAACGCCTCGGCACGCAGCCTAGTCAGGCAACTGCGCCTAAGGGCCATGACACCATCTGACCTGCTGCGCAGTGACGGCAAGAGCTATGTAGAGAGCTTCGCCGAGGCTGCCCAAGGCAATATTGTGGTCTTCGATACCGAGACCACGGGACTGAACGTCTACGAGGACGACATCCTGCAGATAGCTGCAATGAAGATGCACAACGGAACTATTGTCCCTGGCTCGGAATTTAGCGTGTATATATCTACCGACCGCCATATTCCAGAGATGCTGGGAGACATTCCCAACCCCATTATCGAGGAGCGCCTTCATCATGAGCTGCTGTCTCCAGCCGAGGCTCTGCAGCGTTTCCTCGACTATGCCGGCGGAGCACCGCTGCTCGGACACAACGCAAGCTACGACTACGACATCATGGACTTCAACATACGCCGCTATCTCCCCGAAACCGACTGGTGCGTGTGCCATCCGCTCTGCTTCGACTCCCTGAAACTCGCACATCTGCTCTTTCCAGGCTTGAGCCGCTACAAGCTCCGCGACCTCATCAAGCAGCTTGGACTTGAGGGTGAGAACTCTCACCTTGCCGATGCCGACGTCTATGCCACCTGCAGCCTCGTGACACGTTGCATCAGCAAAGCCTGTGAGTACGTTGCCGGGCAGCACCGCTTCATGCAGCAGGGAAACATGCCCCACTTGGCTGAACTCTTCAAACAACGCTATGCCGAAATATACAACGACACCACTGACAAGCTTCACCAGCATGCGGAAGAAGGCGCAAAGCCAATACTCGTCAGCATGATGGAGCAAGTTTGGCAGCAGATGCTCGAGGAGCAATTTGTCAAAAACAATCCGAAGACGACCCACCTATTCTCGTACTTAGCGGAAGAGATGATGCACGGAGAGGCAACAGCCACACTAAAGCAGCTCCTCGATGCACACGCCATCGAGATGAACACCCTGCGAGAGTCCGACCTGTGTGGAGCATCCTCCATGGCCGAGCGGCTATTCATCAGCACCATCCATAAGGCCAAGGGGCTGGAGTTCGATAACGTCATAGTCTTCGATGTTATCGACGGGCGCTTCCCCAACTTCCACAATGCAAACATCAAGTCTCTTGACGAAGAGGACGCGCGCAAGCTGTATGTCGCCATAACGCGAGCCCGCAAGCGGCTGTTCATATCCGTCTCTACAACCAGGCTGCGGTACGACGGCACAACGACAACCCTGCAGCCCAGCCGTTTCCTTAAGCCTATTGCCGGAAAGATGCAGCAACTATAGTGGCGACACAGTTCCCCACATTGTCCCCATTAGCCTGCGGCACACAAAAGAAAGGCGTTCCGAAGTCTGATTACAACCAGACATTCGGAACGCCATAACTGTATGAAGATACCTATTGATGATTATCAGTTTTGGAAGGTGAGACCACCTTCCCTTGCATCAATGACAACGGGCTTGTCGGGTACTACATTGCCCGAGAGCAGCTGTTTGGAAAGGTCGTTGAGCACACACCTCTGTATGGCTCTCTTTACAGGACGTGCTCCAAACTCAGGGTCGTAGCCAACAGAGGCCAGATAGTCCAGTGCGGCCGATGTCCAGTTTAGGGTGAAGCCTTGCTGTGAGAGCATGTTACGCACGGCGTTCATCTGCAGCTCCACGACATCCCTTATCTCCTGCTTGCTCAGCGGCAGGAACATTATGGTCTCGTCGATACGGTTGAGGAACTCCGGACGGATGGTCTGCTTGAGCATCTCGAAGAGCCTGTTCCTCATAGTCTCCAGCTTATCGGCAGACAGGCAGCCTCCTGCGGTCTCCGTCTCCTGGCGTATAAGCTGCGAGCCAAGGTTAGATGTCATGATGATGATGGTGTTCTTGAAGTTGACGGTACGTCCCTTGTTGTCGGTAAGCCTTCCGTCATCGAGCACCTGCAGCAGGATGTTGAACACATCGGGATGCGCCTTCTCTATCTCGTCGAAGAGCACCACGCTGTACGGTTTCCTTCTCACTGCCTCGGTGAGCTGTCCTCCCTCATCATAGCCGACATATCCCGGAGGAGCACCGATAAGCCTGCTGACGCTGAACTTCTCCTGATACTCGCTCATGTCTATTCGCGTCATCATGGTCTCATCGTTGAACAGGTACTCTGCCAGTGCCTTAGCCAATTCTGTCTTGCCGACACCCGTAGTACCAAGGAATATGAACGATGCTATAGGCCGCTTGGGGTCCTGCAGTCCCGCACGTGAGCGTCTGACGGCATCCGACACGGCCTGTATAGCCTCTTCCTGTCCTATGACCCTTTTGTGCAATTCTTCCTCCAAGTGGAGCAATTTCTCGCGCTCGCTCTGCATCATCCTCGTTACTGGTATGCCCGTCCATCTGCTGACTACCTCAGCAATATCATCGGCGGTAACCTCCTCTCGCACCATGGCCTCGGCTCCCTGGGCCGACTTTAGCTGCTGCTGTATGCTGTCTATGTCGTCCTGCAGTTGCTTCAGCTTGCCATACCTTATCTCAGCCACTCTCTCGTAGTTGCCTTCCCTTTCAGCTTTCTCGGCCTCGAAGCGCAGGTCCTCCATCATCTGCTTGTCCTGCTGTATCTTGTTTACAAGCGCACGCTCGCCCTCCCATTTGGCGCGGAAGGTCTTCTCCTGATCCTTCAGTTCGGCTATCTCCTTGTCAAGGAGTGTAATCTTCTCCGTATCGTTCTCCCTCTTGATAGCCTCACGCTCTATCTCGAGCTGCTTCAGCTTGCGCGTAAGCTCGTCCAGCTCCTCGGGCACGGAGTCGTGCTCCATACGCAACTTTGCCGCAGCCTCATCCATGAGGTCAATGGCTTTGTCTGGCAGGAAGCGGTCGCTTATATAGCGTTCCGACAGCTTTACAGCCGCTATGCAGGCATCGTCCTGAATACGCACCTTGTGGTGGTTCTCATAACGCTCCTTCAGTCCTCGCAGTATGCTGATGGCATCAGTCTCGTCAGGCTCGTCGATGGTCACTGTCTGGAAGCGTCGCTCCAGCGCCTTGTCCTTCTCGAAGTATTTCTGATACTCATTGAGAGTGGTAGCACCGATAGCCCTCAGCTCGCCTCTTGCCAGCGCAGGCTTCAGGATGTTGGCGGCATCCATGGCCCCCTCGCCTCCTCCTGCCCCCACAAGGGTATGAATCTCGTCGATGAACAGTATGATGTCGCCATCGGCAGCAGTAACCTCCTTGATGACAGCCTTCAGCCTCTCCTCAAACTCTCCCTTGTATTTGGCTCCAGCCACCAGGGCACCCATATCGAGCGAATAGAGCTTCTTGTCCTTGAGGTTTTCTGGCACGTCTCCCTTGACAATGCGCTCAGCCAGTCCCTCCACTATGGCCGTCTTTCCCGTTCCCGGCTCACCTATCAGTATAGGATTGTTCTTCGTGCGGCGGCTCAGTATCTGAAGCACACGCCTAATCTCCTCATCACGGCCTATCACCGGGTCGAGCTTGCCCTTACGGGCATCATCAATGAGGTTCTTGGCATACTTTGACAGCGACTGATAGTTCTCGTCGCCCGACTGCGACTTAACGCTCTGTCCCTGCCTGAGCGTGCTGACGGCCTTCATCATCTCATTCTCCGAGCAACCGGCATCGCGAAGAATGCGGCTGGCAGTAGAGGTCACATTGACAAGGGCAAGCAGGATGGGCTCTACGGAAACAAACTCGTCACCCATCTGGGTGGCATAATCCTGAGCCTTGGCAAGCACCTTGTTGGAGTCGTTGCTGAAATAGGGGTTGCCACCCTGCACACGCGGCAGATGCTGTATGTCGCTTGTCACAAGAGCATCTATCTGCTGAGCGTTAACTCCAAGTTTCTGGAATACGAAATTGGCAATGTCGCGGCCTTTCTCCAGTACACCCTTGAGGAGGTGTACCGGCTCAATGCTTTGCTGTCCGCTCTGCTGGGCAGTATTGACGGCAGCCTGCACGGTCTCTTGTGCCTTAATCGTAAATTTGTCGAATGTCATATATTACTCCTTTCTTACATTATGGTATTCTTTGTCTACGTAGACGTGAAGCCCACATCCACGCACCCATTTCCCACAAAGAGCGTGCCCACGGAGAAGAATGCGACAAAATGACTGAGGAGCAAGACAATATGGCATGATAGCAGAGCTTCCGCACCTAAATTTTGCCGCAGAGGCGTTGAGCCGTTACCGTGAGGTTGTCGTTGAGTTTGTCGTATGGTATGACAAAAGTTGGGCGGCCTGCTGCGTAGGGTGCAATCTCGTAGGGATTATACACGAACTGTATGCCGTCGGCAGTAAACAGCGGAGGACACTGAGGCATGGGCATTGTGTAGATATAATTCTCGTCGAAGAGTAGGTTCTTCAGTTCGTCATCGGTTTTCACGTTGAAATACTCCCTCAGTCCCTGACGCATGAGTTCCTGAACTTTCTCCCCGTTGCTGTTGCGGATTACCTCCCATCCGACACGTCGGCAGTCACTTTTCCGTAACGTAATGCCAAAGTCTACGCCAAGTCCGTGGGCACCACCCTGATAGGTCTCACAGTTATAGGCAATGGTGAGGAACTGTGGTGTGTCGGCAACCGTAGTTATCCGGACGTTCCAGTAGAACTTGTTGTCAGCATCCGATACCTCCTTCAGCTGCTGATAGTCAGGCAGCCAGTCTTTGATGGTCTGGGAATGATAATACGACATGATAGCATGAGGAGAGGTGTACTCACCCTGGTATGTGCCACCGAGAGCCTCGCTGGCATATTCGGCAATAGCCTGCGCCAAGGCGGAGGTTGTGTCGGCAGGATGCTGAATGGCTATGGCGAAATGGCCCATGTCGATGTCGGCAACCAAGCTGTCGCCTACCATCTCGACAGATGTAGCGCAAGCCTCTTTCGGGCTGCATGAAAGAAATACTCCCAGTCCGCAGCATGCACTTGCAGCAGACATCAGCAAAGACAATGATTTCGTTCTCATTTTGGTTTTTGTTTATTGGTTATTTATAGTCACAGGTGCTATAACAACGCGCACCATTATATATATAACAATGGGACGCAAGCAATCTTGCATCCCATCATGTTAATTATCACAAAAACGTTCTCTCACATCTTACTTGCATGGAGTCCAGGGCTTCAGCTGCTTGAAGAAGTCGTTGCCCTTGTCATCGACGAGGATGAATGCGGGGAAGTCCTCTACCGTTATCTTCCAGATGGCCTCCATGCCCAGCTCTGGGTACTCCACGCACTCTATGCTCTTGATGGAGCTTTGTGACAGGACTGCTGCCACACCGCCTATGGTGCCGAGATAGAAGCCTCCATGCTTCTTGCACGCCTCTGTAACACAGTCACCACGGTTGCCCTTGGCTATCATCACAAGGCTGGCGCCATTGTCCTGGAACTCGTCAACGTATGGGTCCATGCGGTTTGCCGTAGTCGGTCCCATAGAGCCACAAGGATAACCCTCTGGTGTCTTGGCTGGTCCGGCATAGAGTATTGGATGATCCTTGAAGTATGCCGGCATCTCCTCGCCTGCATCAAGACGTGCCTTGAGCTTGGCGTGAGCGATGTCGCGGGCAACGATGATGGTACCCTTGAGGTTGACGCGGGTACTTACGGGATATTTTGTAAGCTCGGCACGCACGGCATCAATACCCTTGTCAAGGTCTATCTCTATGCCCTTGGCGCCCTCGCCCGGACGGCGCAGCTCCTCGGGGATAAGCTCAGTGGGGTTCTCGTCCATCTTCTCAAGCCAGATACCGTCCTTGTTGATTTTTGCCTTTATGTTTCTGTCGGCCGAGCAGCTCACACCCATACCGATAGGACAGCTTGCTCCGTGGCGCGGCAGGCGGATAACTCTGATATCGTGGGCAAGATACTTGCCTCCGAACTGTGCTCCGAGTCCAATCTTGTGTGCTTCCTCCAACAGCTTGTTCTCAAGGTCGATGTCACGGAACGCCCTTCCAGTCTCGTCGCCTGTGGTAGGCAGGTTGTCATAGTACTTGATGCTTGCGAGCTTCACCGTGAGCAGGTTCTTCTCTGCCGATGTGCCACCAATTACGAAGGCTATGTGGTAGGGAGGACATGCAGCCGTTCCGAGCGACTTCATCTTCTCTACGAGGAAAGGCAGCAATGTGCCCTCGTTCTGTATGGTAGCCTTTGTCATGGGATAGAAGTAGGTCTTGTTGGCCGATCCACCACCCTTTGCCACCATGATGAACCTGTACTCAGCTCCCTCCACTGCCTCTATATCAATCTGGGCTGGCAGGTTGCAGCGGGTGTTCACCTCATCGTACATGTTGAGGGGAGCATTCTGCGAGTAGCGCAGGTTGTCCTGAGTATACGTGTTGTAGACACCGAGCGACAGAGCCTCCTCGTCCTCAAAGCCAGTCCATACCTGCTGTCCTTTCTCGCCATGAATGATGGCCGTACCAGTATCCTGGCAGAAGGGCAGCACGCCCTTAACTGCAGTCTCAGCATTGCGCAGGAACTGCAGAGCCACATACTTGTCGTTCTCGCTGGCCTCAGGGTCTCTGAGGATAGCTGCCACCTGCTCGTTGTGGGCACGGCGCAGCATAAACTCACAGTCGTGGAAGGCCTGCTGAGCCAAAAGGGTCAGTGCCTCCTTGCTTACTTTCAAAATCTCGTGCCCCTCGAAGTCTGCTGTGCTGACTCCGTCCTTTGAGAGCAGGCGATACTCCGTATCGTCCTTGCCCATCTGGAACATGGGCGCATACTTGAAATCCGGTGTTGTTGCCATAGTTTTATTAGATATTATATATATATATAAATATGTATAGTGTCTTTTATCTCTTACTCTTCAAAATCCACCTCATGGTCAAGACTGTCTATGAAGTTTCGGAACACATCCTCCTCCACATCCCCCATAGCGTATTCCTTTTCGGCATCCTTTCTTATCTCGGCAATCCATGAGCGCCGTGCCGTAATATAGTCGGCATGAATGCGTGCTGCATCCTCAAGCGTCAGCTCGTCGAGATGATAGTAGTCGAGTATCATGCGGTATGTCCATGTCCACTGGTATTCGCGGTAGTGGTTGTCTATATCACGGAACCTCTCCACTACAGAGTTGACATCAGACAGCGTGCCGTCCTTTATCTCATTCACAAGTCTCTGCTCCTCAGATGCTGGCAGCAGCAGTCCAGAGAGGTCGTTCCAGTCGCCAAGCCCCACATCCGTAGTAGGAGGATTAAGCTCTGGGTCTCGCTTAAGCACCCTCTTGAGCACGGCCCCCATATATATGCGCAGGGCTATGTCGTAGTATTTTATGCCCTTGCGCAAGGACGAGGCGTTGATGACATACTCATGGTAATTGTATGTAGAGACATTGTCTCCAGAGGCCTTCCGCAGATCCTCAAGGATGGTCTTGCCCTTCAGTATCTCTCCCACGGAGAATGGCGACAGCCAGTCGAAGTTGACAATACTCTTCTGCGAGCCTGCGGGGCGCACGTCCCTCTTGGGCCATTTTCTTATGTCTCGGTATAGTCCTACAGTAGTGATGTTTCGGCCAGGTGCCAGGAACATGGTGTCGCCGCCCGCTATGAGGTATGAGAAAGGCAGGTTGCGTGTGTTGGGATGGTGCATGAGCTTGCCCATGCAGACAGAGAAGGTTCCAATGGTAGCCGGCATGAGCAGGTAGGCTCCGCTGGCCGTCTTCGTTCCTCTCTCCAGAACTCCCCAGTGCATAGGTCCCATCTTGTAGGCGTGGTTGGAGAAGTTGGTTGCCGAGCCGGCATTGTAGAACGAGAACATTCCGCCAATGAGCAGCGAGCTCTTGTGGTGGCTGGCCGTGAAGGGACCGCAGAAAGCCGCACACGCCTCGCCGTTGCTCATGTAGGAGTTGGCGAAGAACACCGATGCCGATGCCGTGAAACCGTTACTGAGCTGGCATGCCTCGCCCACGAAGCAGTCCTGTATCTTCACGCTGTTGATGATGCTTGAGCCGTCAGAGACTATGGAGTTCTCGCAGATTACACCTGTGCCAATATATACAGAGGCATCTTTCGAACTGAGGATCGTGCAATCGCTCAATCGTGATGCGCCATTGATCTCACAGTCATCTTTCACAACCGTATTGGTAATCTCCTTGGTATTGACTATCTTCACCCTGTCACCGATGACACCCTTCTCGGGAATTGTCGCCGCCACCTGTTCCCTGACCATTGTCCGTATGCGTGCCTTCAGTTCCTTGTCGGAAAAGTGCTTTACCATAAAAGCCGCAAACTGGCTGTTGAGGTCACGGAAGAGCACCACGTTGCCGTCGCCCACCTCGTTGAGCACCGATATAAGGTTGCCTTCTCCGTAGGTTGCGCCTTCAGTGGTCTCTATTGTGGACACGTTGGCTATGTGGCAGTCGTCACCAATGGTATAGTTGTTGATAAAGTTGCCTATCTTCTCTATCAGGCAGTTGTCGCCGATGGTGACATTGCGGAGCGTGGCATCGTTGATACCGGAATGCTTCACAAAGCCCTTGCTCACCTCGACATTCTTTTCGAACGAACCCAGCCTTATGGTGCCATAGAGCATCACCCGGTGCATGTAATTGGGTCTGAAGTCCTCAGCCACCATCACGTCTGTCCAGTCCTCGGCCCAGCAGTTGTTGGCCTCCAGAATGTCTATCTCCCTGTCAGTAAGTTGTCTGTAGTTGTCCATCATTCTTCAATAGGGTATAAGAAATCATTGTATGGATATTTCTGCACATGCAGCTCGCGCACCTTGGCATACAGCGTGTCGCGCAGTTCATCGACATTCATCTTCTCTCTTGCCGATATGAACAGGCAGTCATCGTTTAGCTTTGCCATCCATGTCTTCTTCAGCTCGTCGAGCGAGATATTCTCCTTCGTGGGCGGAGTAAGGTCATCGGGCTCTTTCTCTGTCCATGAATAGTTGTCTATCTTGTTGAAGACCATCATCAATGGCTTGTCAGCGCATCCGAGGTCCTTGAGCGTATTCTCTACTACCGTTATCTGCTCCTCGAAATCTGGATGGGAGATGTCCACAACATGCAACAGCAGGTCGGCCTCGCGTACCTCGTCGAGTGTCGACTTGAAGGAGTCCACCAGGTCTGTGGGCAGCTTGCGTATGAAGCCCACGGTGTCGGCAAGCAGGAATGGCAGATTGTCAACAACAACCTTTCTCACCGTAGTATCAAGCGTGGCAAAGAGCTTGTTCTCGGCAAAGACCTCGCTTTTGGCAAGAAGGTTCATAATAGTCGACTTGCCGACGTTGGTATATCCCACCAGCGCTACCCTTATCATCCTGCCTCGGTTCTTGCGCTGTGTGGTTTTCTGCTTTTCTATCTCCACAAGCCTTTGCTTGAGCAGGGTTATGCGCTGGAGTATGATACGGCGGTCCATCTCCAGCTGAGTCTCTCCTGGTCCTCGTAGTCCCACACTGCCCTTGCCTCCTCCCGAGCCAGAGCCTCCACCCTGCCGTTCCAGGTGGGTCCACAGGCGTTGAAGCCTTGGGAGCATATAACGGTATTGCGCAAGCTCCACCTGAGTCTTGGCGTTGGCAGTCTGAGCCCTCATAGCAAAAATGTCGAGAATGAGCGACGTGCGGTCAAGTATCTTCACTCCCAGCTCCTTCTCAATATTTCGCATCTGCTTGGCAGAAAGCTCGTCGTCGAAGATGACCATTCCCACCTCCCGCTCGTTGTCTTCCTCGTCTTTAATGAATTGCTTAATTTCCTCAAGCTTTCCTTTTCCAACGTATGTTGTCTGGCTTGGCCCTGCCACTCTTTGCGTGAACCGCCGTATGGTTACAGCTCCAGCGGTGTCGGCAAGAAATTCCAGCTCATCAAGGTATTCCTTTGTCTTGGCCTCATCCTGTTCCTTGGTAATCAGTCCCACCAGGACGGCAGTCTCGGCCTTAGCCTCTGATATTACAAATTCTTTCATCTGCGGTGCATAATATGCTTGCAAAGATAGTGCAAATGAGTGGAATATCAAAACAAAAACACAGATTTGTTTTTTGGAAGAGGTCGAAGGTATGAGGACTAAGGTCTAAGGTCTAAGGTCTAAGGACTAAGCCCCACACTGTAAACGTTTGCGTGGAAAAACGCAATAAAAATGACAACAGATTTGACATACATCAATATTTTCCCTACCTTTGCACACGAAATTAAGCTACAGACATATATATTATCGATTTTCATAAGATCATAACTACATAATAACGCAAACTGCTGAAACATTCAAAAAATAATTGTTCCGATGTGATATCGGGACAATTTTTTTTGTATCTTTGCAAACCACAGACGACACATGAAGAATGTCACCATACGACATAAACCTAAGCAGAAATCTTATACATCAAACTTTTACACAATAATCTTTAAACACCACAATCATCATGAGACTTATAATAAAACCAGACTACGGGCAACTGTCGGCATGGGCCGCAGAACATGTCATCGAGCGCATCAACAACGCACGGCCTACACCAGAGCGTCCCTTCGTACTCGGACTGCCTACCGGTTCCTCACCCGAGGGTATGTATGCCAATCTTGTCGAGGCGTATAAGCATGGAAGGGTAAGCTTCCGCAATGTAATAACATTCAACATGGACGAGTATGTTGGCATTCCGGAAGAGCACCCCGAAAGCTACCACTCATTCATGAAACGCAACCTCTTCGACCACATCGACTGCCCACAAGAGAATATACACATACTCAACGGCAACGCCGACAATCTGGAGGCAGAGTGCGCTGCCTACGAAGATGCCATCAGGAAGGCCGGAGGCATAGACCTTTTCATCGGAGGCATCGGACCCGACGGGCACATAGCGTTCAACGAGCCAGGCAGCTCCTTGGCATCGCGAACGCGCATCAAATCTCTCACTACAGACACCATCATCGCCAACAGCCGCTTCTTCGACAACGACCTCACAAAGGTGCCACGCCAGGCTCTGACAGTAGGCGTGGGCACAGTGATGGATGCCCGTGAGGTGATGGTTCTGGTAAACGGACACCACAAGGCACGTGCCCTGCAGGCTGCCGTGGAAGGGCCTCTAACACAGATGTGGACCGTCAGCGCAGTACAAAATCATCCACACGCCATAATCGTTGCCGACGAGGCCGCCTGCGACGAGTTGAAAGTGGGAACCTACAAGTACTTCAAGGATATAGAGGGCAAGTAGTTTAATAACTAACAGAACCCACCTTAAAAGGTATTTCCATGAACTTAAACCTGTCATCACAAATCGTTCTCAACACCATTTCCGAACAATTCTACCGGCCACGCACGGCTGTTGAGAGGTCGGAAATCACAAGGGCAGAAAAAATGCCTACCGAGCTGTTCACTTCCGTAGACGAGGGAGCGGCACACATCGCCGACGCCATAGAGAAAACCATCAGGCTAAAGGCCGACAAGGGGCAGAACTGCATCCTCGGACTGGGCACGGGAATATCGCTCACCCCCATCTACGACGAGCTTGCCAGACGGCACCACGAGTGCGGGCTGAGCTTCAGAAACGTCATCGTTTTCAACGCTTACGAGTACTACCCACTTACTCCTGACGCCGTACACAGCAGCATCACCCAGCTACGCGAGAGGCTTCTCTCGCGCGTGAACATCAATCCCAACAACGTATTCACCCCCGACGGGACCATAGCGCAAGACAAGGTGCAAGCATACTGCCGCCAGTACGAGCAGCGCATAAAGGGCATGGGAGGCATCGACATCATGCTACTGGGCATTGGCCGCCTCGGAAACATAGCCACTAACGAGCCGGGAAGCGCGCTATCGAGCACCTCACGCATCATCCTCCTCGACCACACATCGCGTGAGGAGATGACCATGAGCTTCGGCTCTGAGACTCCCGTGCCGCCATGCTCCATCACAATGGGCATACAGACCATCCTGCAGGCACGCAAGATATTCCTCACCGCATGGGGCGAGAGCAAGGCAGACATCATATGCAGGGCCATAGAGGGACAGATGACCGACGCGTTGCCGGCATCGTTCCTACAGTCACACCAGAACGTGGAGGTGGTCATCGACCTGCCTGCGGCAAGCAGGCTCACACGCATCGTCCATCCATGGCTCGTCAGCTCATGCCAGTGGACAGACAAGCTGGTGCGTTCTGCACTCGTATGGCTGTGCCAGCTCACAGGGAAGCCTATCCTGAAGCTCACCAACAAGGACTACAACGAGAACGGGCTCTCGGAGCTGCTTGCACTCTACGGCTCAGCGTACAATGCCAACATCAAGATTTTCAACGACCTGCAGCACACCATCACTGGATGGCCTGGTGGCAAGCCCGGCGCTGACGACACCTATCGCCCAGAGAGGTCGGCACCATATCCCAAGAGGGTGCTCATCTTCTCTCCACATCCCGACGACGACGTCATCTCCATGGGAGGAACCATCCAGAGGCTCGTCACACAGGGGCACGACGTGAGCATAGCCTACGAGACAAGCGGAAACATTGCCGTCAACGACGAGGAGGTGACACGCTTCATGCACTTTATCAATGGTTTCAATCAGATATTCGGCCACAGCGCCGACATCGTAATCAACGAGAAATACCGGGAAATCAAGGAGTTTCTGCGCAACAAGAAAGCGGGCGACATTGATACCGCGGACGTACGAGCCATCAAGGGACTCATACGACGGGGCGAGGCACGCACGGCATGCACGTTCAACAACATACCACTATCCAAAGTCCATTTCCTCGACCTGCCGTTCTACGAGTCGGGAAAGATAGAGAAGTTGCCCATGAGCGAGAAAGACGTTGAGATTGTACGGCAGCTGATATGCGACATCAAGCCCCACCAGATATATATTGCGGGCGACCTCGCCGACCCTCATGGCACCCACCGCAAGTGTACCGATGCCGTACTGGCCGCTATCGACCTTGAGAGGCAGGCACAGACACCATGGCTCAGCGAGTGCAGGGTATGGATGTACCGAGGCGCATGGGCCGAATGGGACATCGAGAACATAGAGATGTGTGTGCCCATGAGCCCGGAGGAGCTACGACAGAAACGAAACGCTATACTCAAACACCAGAGCCAGATGGAGAGCGCTCCATTCCTCGGCAACGACGAGCGATTGTTCTGGCAGCGGGCCGAAGACAGGAACCGAGCCACAGCAAAACTCTACGACGACCTCGGCCTCGCATGTTATGAGGCAATGGAGGCTTTCGTGGAATACAAAATCAGATAGTTGGCTGTGATAAGGGGCAATGTCAAGAGAGCGGGCCAACGTGACAATTATTATATATAAAAAAATGTAGGAGAGGAAATTAACGTACT
>SAMEA3663028__coassemble_462_pt1 | contig 15808 bp, 10 predicted proteins | sample SAMEA3663028__metabat2_high_PE_024 | metagenome-assembled genome bin SAMEA3663028 (sample SAMEA3663028) | pig gut metagenome | biome: pig gut; feature: pig-associated habitat; material: faeces | place: France | collected 2012 | reverse complement strand
CTCCATTCCCATGGGCGAGCCGTAGAAGGCTATACGCCGGCAGCCAGTGTCAATGAGGTGGTTAACGGCCGTGAAAGCACCCATATAGTCATCCACCACCACTCGGCTGGCATTCACTCCTGTAGATATCCTGTCGTAGAACACCAGTGGGATGCCGTGTCCGATGAGCTTCTGGAAATGGTCGTAGCGCTGTGTGTCCTTAGCCTGCGACACTATAACCCCGCTCACCTTGTGGTCGTAGAATGACTCGCAAATCTTCACTTCCCTGGCATACCTCTCATTGCTCTGCGCCACCATCACCGTGTACCCCCTCAGCGAGGCCTCCTCTTCTATGCCACTCAGCACCGAGGCGAAATAGTAGTGGGGTAGGTTTGGAATGATGACACCGATGGTCTTCAGTGGCCGTTTCTTGCTGTTGCGCAGGCTCTCGGCAATGAAGTTGGGGTAATAGTTGTGCTGTCTCGCATACTCCTTGATGCGTTCCCGCTGCTCGACGCTTATGCGGGGGCTGTCTTTCAGTGCACGCGATACCGTCGCCACCGATACTCCAAGGTCGGTGGCAATATCTTTCATTGTTATAGGTGACTGTTCGTTCATAGGCGATTAGACAATCGTTGATAGGATTCTTGTGCTATTCCCCTTCTTCCTGGAGGAGAAATATGCAGATTTGCCACATTTATATATATAGGTGTATTTGACAGATGCAAAATTAAATAAAACAAAGCCTGCGTGAATGGCTGACTGAAAAATTTTGAATTATTTGTTGTGCAATCGATTGCACAAAAGAAATAACGTTTTTACATAAAAAAAAGTATGTGGTAAAATAAATAAATATAATTTTGCAACATGAACAGTTATATAAGTTATCTCTGATTGTGTGTCAACATACTTCAATGTGTGAATAATCAGCTACTGATGAAATAGTGGATTAAACCGAAATATTTTCAAACAACAAATTGTTATAACTAAAAACTTAAGAAAATGAAGCAGGTACAAATTACAATGCCTCGAAGGGCTCTCACGCTCGTGTGCGGACTGGCCCTTTCTGCGACAGCATTTGCCCAGCAAGTGATTGTCAAAGGACATGTGAAGGATTCTGCCGGTGAGCCGATTATCGGTGCTGCCGTCCGTGTCAACGGACAAAGCGGCGGTGCCGTTACCGACATCGACGGTAACTTCTCTATCAAGGCTGACAAGGGTGCCACCGTTACGGTGTCCTATGTCGGTTATGAGCAGGCCAAGGTCTCAGTTTCCAACAACATGGTAATCACTCTCCAGGAAGACAACCAGTCGCTCAAGGAGGTTGTGGTTATCGGTTATGGTGTTGCCAAGAAAAGCGACCTTACCGGTTCGGTAACCGCTCTGAAGCCAGACTCCAAGAACAAGGGTGTTGTCGTAAACGCACAAGACCTTATGCAGGGTAAGATAGCTGGTGTGAACGTCACTGGTGATAGCGGTGAGCCAGGTGCAGGCACTCAAATCCGCATCCGTGGCGGCTCGTCACTCAACGCTTCCAACGACCCGTTGGTGGTTATTGACGGTGTTCCTATGGACAACAACAAGGTGAACGGCAGCGCGAACCTTCTTTCTACTATCAACCCACAGGACATTGAGTCGTTCAACGTGCTCAAGGACGCTTCGGCAACAGCCATCTATGGTAGCCGCGGCTCCAACGGTGTCATCATCATCACTACCAAGAAAGGCCGTGCAGGACAGAAACCTACAGTATCTTATTCTGGTAGCCTCACCGTAAGCTCGAAGAAGAAGACTCATGACATGATGGACGGCAACGAATACCGTGCTTTCGTCAAGGGTATCTTCGGCGAGGACTCCGACCCGTACAAGGCTCTGGGTACAGCCAACACCGATTGGCAGGACCTCATTTACCGCACTGCTGTAAGCCACGACCACAACCTTACGGTTGCCGGTTCTGTAAAGGACGTGCTCCCATACCGTGTTTCGGTAGGCTATACCGGTCAGCAGGGTATTCTGAAGACCTCTAAGTACGACCGTTACACAGCATCTGTAAACCTTAATCCCTCTTTGCTCGACAACCATCTGACATTGAACCTCAATGCCAAGGGTATGTACTCAGAGAACCATAAAGCCAATACCGATGCTATTGGTGCTGCCGTCGACATGGACCCGACGCAAGACCCATATTCGTTCACCTCTCCATATCATATCGCGCTCATTGGCGGCAATATGGAACAGACCTTGAAGAACTTCGGCGGTTATTTTGAGTGGTCTACACCCGCATCTGCCCTTGGTGATGCACAGTGGGCTTTCACAAAACATAAAGATGCTACCAAGAACCCGTTGGCAGTACTTTATGGCAGCGACAACAAGCAGACCACACGTTCTTTCATCGGTAGTGCTGACATAGACTACAAGGTGCATGGCTTCGAGGACTTGCGTCTCCACGCCACCCTCGGTCTTGAGGTGGCTGAGGGCAAGGACAAGAACACTTGCTACCAGTTCGACCCCGCCAATATGTATTATGGTGGTAGCTCAAATAACAAGAACCTTAAACGCAACGAGCTGCTCACCACATACGCACAATATTATAAGGATATCAACAAGAACCATCACCTCGACGTGATGGCAGGTTACGAGTACCAGCACTTCTTCTTCAGATACAACAACAGCTGGATGCAGTATTATCCTGCTACGGCTGGTGCCAATGCTGGCAAGGTGTTCAACGACCAGCCCGACTTCGACAAGTACGAGAACTTCCTCGTATCGTTCTTCGGCCGTGCCAACTACATCTTGATGAACCGTTATTATCTTACAGCTACCGTTCGCCGTGATGGCTCAGCCCGCTTCCAGGAACATTGGGGAACATTCCCTTCATTCGCATTTGCATACAAGATAAAGGAAGAAAAGCCTTTCCGCGACCTCAACTGGTTGTCAGACCTGAAGCTGCGCCTCGGCTATGGTGTTACAGGTCAGCAGGAGGGTATCGACAACTACCTTTGGATTGCCCAGTACAGAGTGGGTGGACCTTACGGATACTATCCTATGGCAGGTGACGGAAAACTGTACACACCTAAGTATTTCAACAAAGACCTCAAGTGGGAAACAACCACTACATACAACGTAGGTCTTGACTTCGGTGCTTTCGACCAGCGCGTAACAGCAAGTGTTGACTGGTACTACCGCAAGACCAAGGACCTTATCAACAACGCTCCCGTCGCAGCACTCTCAGGTTTTGCTGACATGGGCTTGCAGAACATCGGCTCGCTCAAGAACACCGGTGTCGAGGTTGCTCTCGGATGGAAGGTTGTGCAGACTAAGGACTGGTTCTGGTCTCTTGACTACAACTTCACATACAACAAGAACGAGATTACCGACCTGACAGGTGTCTCCGAGGGTGGACTGCCAGTGCTCACAGGCGCCAATATCGACCAGAGCAACCAGGTGCTCGCACACCAGGTAGGCTATGCTGCCAACTCATTCTATGTTTACCAGCAGGTTTACGACCAGAACGGCAGACCTATCGAGGGATGTGTTGTTGACCGCAATGGTGACGGCGAAATCACGGAAGGTGACCGCTATCTCTACAAGAACATAGCAGCTCCTGTCACAATGGGCCTTTCATCACGCCTGGAATACAAGAACTGGGACTTCGGCTTCACTCTCCGTGCAAGCATAGGCAACTACGTGTACAACAACTTCGACCAGGCAAAGCGACTGACATCAGAGAACGCTATATGGGCACAGAGCGCATACCTGCCCAACCGCCCTCTTACTTCTCTCTTCTGGCAGTCTGACCATAACACCTCCAAGCTTACCGACCTGTTCGTACAGAACGCATCGTTCCTGAAGTGCGACAACATCACTCTCGGCTACAGCTTCAACAACCTTTTCGTCAAAGGCTTCAGCGGACGTGTATATGCAACAGCCTCCAACGTATTCACTATTACCAAGTATGATGGAATAGACCCCGAAGTAGGTAGCGGTATCGACAACAACCTCTATCCACGTCCGTTCTCATTCATCTTTGGTCTGAATCTCAATTTTTAATCAATAACAAGGAATTGATATGAAAACATTCAATATGAAAACTTGGGCTCCTGCCGCATTGTCTCTTCTCCTGGCAGGTACGACATCCTGTACCGGCGACCTCGATTCTGAGCCAATAAGCCCAAAGATAGATACCGAATACAGCAACGACGGCTTGTTCAACAAGTGCTATGCTGTATTTGCAATGGCAGGTGAGGGTTACGGTGACAATGGTGACGCCGGCTCCGATGTTAAGGGATATAAGGACGAGGGTATGACCAACCTCTACCGTCTCATGTGGAATGCTAACGAGCTTACCACCGACGAGGCTATCTGCGGATGGGGTGACAATGGTCTTGACCAACTTGTGGTAAACACCTACGACGACTCCAACCAGATGATGAAGGCCTACTTCGCACGCCTGACCTTGGGCATCTCGGCATGCAACCAGTATCTTGCCGTTGCTGGTGATGCTGACGCGACAAAGACAGCTGAGGTACGCTTCCTGCGCGCAATGCACTATTCTCTACTTATGGACGCCTTCGGAAACGTGCCGTTCTCTGAGACACTCTCCAAGCCTGTACGCTATACAAGGGCAGAGATGTACGACTGGCTCGTAAACGAGCTTACCAACAATGTGGAACCCAACATGTCTGAGCCAAAGGCAAAGACATCGGCCGATGCTGATTATGGACGTGTGGACAAGGCTGCAGCATGGTTGCTCCTTGCACGTCTGTATCTCAATGCCGAGGTATATTCAGGCACAGCCCAGTGGGAAAAGGCTAAGGAATATGCCAATAAGGTTATCGGTTCTGGCTACCAGCTCAACACAAGGGGCTTAAACGGCTGGAGCGCATACCAGATGCTGTTCATGGGCGATAATGGTGAGACAGCTGCCGCCAAGGAGGCTATCTTCCCAATACTCCAGGACTCCAAGACCATTCGCAGCTATGGCAACTCTCTGTTCCTCATAGCTTCTACGTTCAACGACAAGATGCACGCCAGCCCATTCGATCCTGCAGGCATCAATGGTTGCGTGTCTGCTGCATGGGGCGGCAACCGTGCCCGCAAGGAGCTCGTACTGAAGTTCTTCCCTACAGGCAACGTACCACAGGTTCCGTCTTATGACATGCCTGCATATGCTGGTGACGAGCGTGCTATCTTCTGGGGATATTCCGATGACGAGAACTCACCTGTCACTCTTGAGAACACAAAGATTTCTGATTTCAAGAATGGATATGGTGTGTGCAAGTTCTTAAACTTCAAGACCGATGGCAGTTCTGCCTATAACCCGTCATTTGCTGATGCCGACTGCTTCTTCATGCGCTTGGCAGAGGCTTACCTCATCCTTGCTGAGGCTGACGCACGCCTTAACGGCAACAAGACTTCATCCGTTGGTACCAAAGCCATCAACGACATCCGCTCGCGTGCAAACGCATCAACACGTGCCGAATCTGACACATATTCGCTCAACGATATCTGTGACGAGTGGGCACGCGAGTTCTACTTCGAGGGACTCCGCCGTACCACGCTCATCCGCTTCGGACGCTTTGGTGGCTCAAACAACTACAACTGGTCATGGAAGGGTAATGATCTGGCAGGAAAGAATTTCGACTCTCACCTCAACATCTTCCCAATTCCTGTCAGTGAGCTGAACGCCAACAGCAATCTCAAGCAGAACCCTGGCTATTAATTCAATTCTTCTATCATACGGGCGGCTTGCCTATCCCGAAAGGGCAATGGGCAGTGCCTCCCAACAACAAAACTATTAATCGTAACGCAATATGAAAAATATATTGAAATCAACGTTGCTGATGGCATTGGGCTTGGTAGTCTTTGCTTCATGCTCTGACGATAGGGACGACAACCCGACTATTGTCTCCCCCACAACGTTCCATGTCAATACGCCAGCACTTGCCGACCAATACCTGGACCTGGCAAAATCTGATATCATTGAACTGACTTGCTCTCAGCCCGACTACGGTTTCCCTGCCAACACTCAGTATACCGTACAGGTGTCTCTTGACGAGAATATGGCCAACTATAAAGAGGTGGAGCAGACTTTCAAGGGTGCAAAGCTTGAGGTCAACGCCGCACTGCTCGCAAGTACCCTTACCACATGTGCCGTAGAGCAGGGCAAGACCGAGGCCGACTTCCCAATGGACATCCCTGTTTACCTTCGTGTCCGTGCCGTCATGACTACCGTAAACGGAACACCCATTGAGGGAACGGAGATTGTTTCTCAGAACATCGTTAAGCTGAGCAGAGTGCATCTGCTGTTCTCGTTGCCTCCAGTAAACATTCCTTCAAATCTTTATCTCGTAGGCGATTTCTGCGGATGGGATTGGGGCAAGAGCCTCTCCATGGTTCCTGTCTATGGAACAGACAACGTGTTCTGGCATATGGTATACATCAGCGACCAGGGTATCAAGTTCAACCAGGAACGCTCTTGGGATGGTGGCGAAATTGGCTATGCTGGCATTACTGTTGCCGGCGACCTCGCATCCGAGATTGTAGACGGTGGCGGCAATATCGCTTCCAGCAAGCCAGGATGGTACCTCATGGTTGTAACCTGTGGCGTTCAGGGACGCAACATCACTTACGAGGTACAGTTCAACAAGCCTGAGGTATGGCTCATGGGACCATGTATCGGCGACGCCAACTGGGGCGAGCTGTATCCGGGTGCTATGTTCACTGTTCCTACGACTGCCGACGGTGATTTCGTATCTCCGGCATTCCTCGGTGTTCCTGCTGCCGACCAGGGTGTACGCGCATACGTTAAGGTTCCTGGCCACGACTGGTGGCATACTGAGTTCATGGTATTCGACAAGAAACTCATCTATCGTGGCGCAGGCGGCGACCAGGAGCGTGTAAGTGGTGCCATTGGTCAGAAGCTCTACATCAATTTCGGTACCGAAACAGGCGACATTAAATAAATAAGTCTTTCTTCTGGTGGGAGAGCTCTCCCACCAGAACAACAGAAACCATAATCATATAATATTGATAGTATGAAAATCTCAAAATATTTAGCATTTGCTTTTGCAGGACTCCTCATGGTATCTTGCGATGAAGACTTTGACGATTGGGCTTCCCCGAAGTCATACCCACAAGAAGAGGCTATCACCATTCCCGGTTATAGTGCTACAGCTGCAGAGGGAGCAGTCATTGATATGGCGCAGGCTCCAGCCAGCGTGAAGATTGTAGACCTCGCAGGCGAGGCTCTTCCTGAAGGCTTCACCCTACAGAACATCCGCCTTCTTGCTACCCCTGAAGGCGTGGAAGGTGCAAAAGAGACTGAAATCAACCTCGCTGATGATGGTACTGTCGAGACATCCGTACTCGATGCTCTCACCATAGAGACCTTCGGACGTCGTCCCGTTCAGCGTGTATTCAACTGCAAGGTTTTTGTAGATGCCGTGAAGGATGGACAGGCTGTACTTATAGATGCTGGTACGGTAAAGTTTAAACTGACACCTGTAGCTCCGGATATTTCCAAGCACTACTATCTCATCGGTGGTATTGCAGGAACAGAGTGGAATCCTACATGCACCACATTGCCTTTCAACCATAGTGACAAGGATATTTATGACGATCCTGTATTCACAATCACATTCCCTGTAGCTGAGGGTGAGAACTGGTTCGCATTCGTCGACGACGTAACCGTTGAAAAGAACGACTGGTCTTATGTCTATGCTTGCGCAGAAGGTAACGGCAAGAATGGCGACACCGGTAAGATATGCCGCCGTAAAGACCTCACGACAGGCGACGACGGCTCGTTCAAGATTGTCGTTAACGGTGATGCCAAATTCGTAAAGATGACTATCGACCTCTTTGACGGTACTTACAAGTTCGAGAAACTGAACTTCGGTGAATACTTCTACGAGATTGGCGGCGAGAGCGGATGGAAAACACCACATGCCCTCTATGGTCCTAACAACGATGGCAAATATCTGGGTTACTATTGGCTTGAAGGTGAATTCAAGTTCAAGCCTAACAAGGATGACTGGAACGGCGACTACGAATATGCCGGTGACAACAAGATAGCAGATATTGGCGGCGCCAATTGCCCAGACCCAGGTGCAGGCTTCTACCAGATAGACGTTGACCTCCAGGAAGGAACCTATAACCTTACAAAGGTAGAAAGCATCACTTGCGTAGGTGTCCACAATGGATGGAATCAGGCTGATGCCGCACAACACATGACCTACAACTCTGCCGAGGGATGCTGGGAGCTGACCACTAACCTCACCAACGGCTTCAAGTTCGCCATGAACGACGACTGGAAGGTATCATGGGGCGGTGCCAATGATGACCCTGCTGCCTATGACAATATTACACAGAACGGCGGCAAGGACTTGAATGTACCAGATGGCGATGGAGTATACAGCATCAAGCTCTATCTCAGCCACGAGGGCGCTAACCGTGTCGTTCTGGTAAAGCAGTAAAACCTCGCAGTTAATAATACTTTTGACGGTGGAAAAATATAGAACCCACCTATGACATTTGCATATATGGGTGACGGCGCAGTGGTGTCGTCACCCGTTTTTTTTATGTCTTTATAGCAGGCCGCTGCCTTCGAGTTACCTGCCTTCACACTCTTTGTTTGTCTGCACCGCATACTGACCGTGGGGTAAATGACGACTGTATTTTTGATTTCTCATCCAATTAGGCTTGGAAACTTGCAGGATTTGGATATTTTTATTATTTTTGCATCGGGCGTTAACATGACATCCTTTATATATTAAGGAAATAGGCATTAGCCCATGTCTGGGCTGGGTGCTGATGCAACGGAGATGGAATATGGACGATATACGCAAGACAAAGGTGACAATGGTGCAATATGACATTGCATGGCGTATGGTGGCAGAGAACAGGAATAGGATAGAAAGCCTTGTCGCCGCCCTGCCAGCCAGCGATGTAATAGTGCTTCCAGAGATGTTTACAACAGGATTTGTCGCTGAGCCTAATGGCGTTGCCGAGAAGGCCGGTGACAGCGAGACTGTCAGATGGATGGCACGGATGGCACAATACCGTGACTGCGCTGTGGCCGGAAGCATAGTTGTGAGGACTGATGAGGGCTTCCGCAACAGGTTGTATTTTGTTACCCCCGACGGTGTGAGCTATTATGACAAGCACCACCTTTTCGGCTACGGAGGCGAGAACAGACACTTTGTCGCCGGACAACAGAGGCTGGTTGTGGAGTGGAGGGGAGTGAGATGGATGCCCGTGATATGTTATGACCTGCGCTTCCCCACATGGTGCCGCAACCGTGAGGACTATGACGTGATGATTTGCGTGGCCAGCTGGCCACAGGGACGCATACAAGTGTGGCGCACATTGCTTGCTGCAAGGGCTATAGAGAACCAGTGCTTTACTGTTGGTGTCAACAGGGTCGGTGACGACCCTACGGGACATTACAGTGGAGGCTCAATGGTGGCTGACCCGTGGGGAAGGTGTGTCGCCGAATGTAAGGACGAGTGCCAGGAGGCCGTGACCTACGGACTGAACATCAGTGGCATGAGGACGTTTAGGGAAAAATTCCCTGTCTTGAGGGATAGGGATGGTATGTTAACGAGCTGACAAGTTAACTATCAACTTGTCAGCTCGTCAACAAAATTAAAACAAATTATTGGATGAAATCGCTAAGAGAACTATACAGGATTGGCAAGGGCCCATCGAGCAGCCATACGATGGGACCGCAAAAAGCGGCAACGATATTTGCCGGACGCAATAGTGGCGCGGCCAGTTTTGAAGTAACCCTTTATGGCAGCCTTGCCGCAACAGGCAAGGGACACCTTACCGACAAGGCCATTGAGGAGGTGCTGGCTCCTTTGGCTCCCACTACGATAGTGTGGAAGCCGGAAACCACGTTGGAATACCATCCCAACGGAATGACGTTCCGAGCCTTTGGCAATGATGGAACCATGACAGACGAGTGGACGGTGTTCAGTATTGGAGGCGGTGCCTTGTCCGAAGGAAAAGAGAACGGTGTACTGGCTACCCCAGAGGTGTACGGCATGAACACTTTGAAGGAGATTATGCAGTGGTGTCTTGACAACGGACGGGGCTATTGGGAGTATGTTGAGGAATGTGAGGGACCGGAGATATGGGATTTCCTTCAGACGGTATGGGAGGCCATGCAGCAGTCTGTGGAGAATGGCCTTGAGCATGAGGGCGTGCTGCCCGGCCCGCTGCATCTGCCCCGCAAGGCAGCGAACTATTATATAAAGACCAAGAGTTTCAGAACCTCGCTGCAGAGCCGTGGTCTGGTGTTTTCCTACGCCTTGGCCGTAAGCGAGGAGAATGCTGCTGGCGGAACCATCGTCACTGCTCCTACCTGCGGCTCGTGCGGTGTCGTGCCCAGTGTGCTGTACCATCTGTCGCGAGGCCACGACTTTAGCGACAAGCGCATCTGTCATGCTCTTGCCACAGCGGGATTGTTCGGCAACGTAGTGAAACACAATGCGTCGATAAGCGGAGCCGAGGTGGGATGCCAGGGAGAGGTCGGAGTGGCCTGCGCCATGGCTTCTGCCGCTGCATGCCAGCTCTTCGGCGGTGGACCGTTGCAGATAGAGTATGCTGCCGAGATGGGGCTGGAGCACCATCTTGGCATGACCTGCGACCCCGTATGTGGACTGGTGCAGATACCGTGTATCGAGAGAAACGCCTTCGCCGCCGCCCGCTCCCTTGACGCTGAGCTTTATGCCACGTTCTCTGACGGACAGCATCAGGTGTCGTTCGACAGGGTAGTGAGGGTGATGAAGCAGACGGGGCACGACTTGCCGTCGCTGTATAAGGAGACGAGTGGGGGAGGCCTGGCAAGGATTTAGGAGGTCAAAGGTCAAAGGACTAAGGTCAAAGGACTAAGGTCGAAGGTCTAAAAGGTCTAAGGTCAAAGGTCTAAGGATAAGGACTAAGGGCAGAAGGTCTAAGGACAAAGTACTCTCGAACCCCTCGAACCCCTCAAACCCCTTCGACCTTAGCCCTTTAGACATCAGACAACAATAACTCATATGGAAGGACTGAAAGACTTTAAGGACATGCTTGCGAGGCTGGAGTGCCGCAACAGGCGATGGCGCATAGGACTGGTATGCGCTGAGGACGAGTCGTCAAGAATGGCTGTCGAATGGGCTTTGCAGCGTAAGTTTGTCAACGTCGTGTTTATTGGTGGTACGGAGATAGTGCTTGCTGACAAAAGGTTTGACAGATACCGCAGTCATATTTCCGTGGTCAGGGCAGAGTCGAGGGATGAGGCTGCCTGCACTGCCGTGCGCATGGCGCGGGAGGGGACTGTCGACATCCTGATGAAAGGACTCATCAATACCGACAACTTGCTACGCGCCGTGCTCAACAAGGAGCATGGACTGCTGTGCAAGGGAGCCGTTATGACTCATGTGGCCCTGGCCAGAATGCCGTCATACCACAAGATGCTGTTCTTCACCGACTCTGCTGTCATTCCCTATCCCAACAGGGAACAAAGGGTGGAGCAGGTGCGGACCATCGTGAGGATATGCAGGCAGACGGGCATCAGCAGGCCGAAAGTAGCACTCGTCCATTGCACGGAGAAAGTGAACGGAAAGATATTCCCGCTTACGGAGGATTACGTGGAAGTAATCAGAATGGCCAAAGAAGGTGCTTTTGGCGACTGCGTGGTCGACGGGCCAATGGACGTGAAGAGCGCATGCTCAGCAGACGCCATGAGGATAAAGAACATAAAGTCACCCATCAATGGTGATGCCGACGCACTGGTGATGCCCGACATAGAGGCCGGCAACTGTTTCTATAAGACCATTACGCTGTTCTCGCAGGCAGACACCGCTGGCGTGCTCGCAGGTACCAAGGTGCCCGTGGTATTGCCGTCGAGAGGTGACGATGCCATGAGCAAGTTCTTTAGCCTTGCCCTGGCAGCATGGTGTTGTTATGGGGAGGAATAGTGTGTGGCCAGATGTCACTCACTGTATAAGGGTTTAAAATAACTTCCGAAAGTTGAGTAAATCTAATAGCTGAATGGTGTGGTTAAGAAATGTTACAAAAAGTTTTTTCTTATAGAAAAGCTTGGCTTTGCCAAACTTAATATATAACTTTGCATCGTGTTTTTCATGGTATTAGATTATTAAGGTTTAAACGGAGGATGGTTGTCGTGAGACAACCATCCTTTTATGTGTACGTCCCTCATCATGAGATTTACCCGATAAACATATGGGAAGATTTGGGGGCAGTAGAAAACTCCTGTGGCTAAAGTGACCCGTATGGAGGGTCTTTCCTCCCTATTCTCTTATCCAGAATTATTATTGTCCGCTACAACTCAAAATAGCGATAATATATTATCGTTAATGCAGGAAAAACAGGAAGTTTTGATTAAGAAACCATGAATAAAGCTAAAAATAAATGATGGTTTCGCTACATCATCGGATAATTTTGTATTTTTGCGGTAAGAAACAGAGTAACACAATTATATATGTAAATATGCCACAAGAACAATCTCAAATAAGAGAGCGACAGAAAATTGATTTACGCGAGCCGCGTCGCTACAAGGTGTTGATACACAATGATGACTTCACCACAATGGATTTCGTTGTGCAGGTGTTGAGGGAGGTCTTTTACTTAAGTGATGAAAATGCACAGGCATTGATGTTGCAGGTACATCATTCAGGCAAGGCCGTGGTGGGAATATATACCTATGACATAGCTGTTTCCAAGGCACATAAGGCTACAAATATGGCCCGCGAGAACGGTTTCCCGTTGCGGCTCACCGTTGAACCTGAAGACAATTAACAGTATGGCAGAAATAAGGCAAACAGAAAGAGCGTCACGTGTTCTGAACAATGCGCTGGAATGCTGTAAAAGCTATAGACATGAGTTTGTCATGCCTGAGCACTTGCTTTCGGTATTGATAGAGGATGATAACTTCTATGCCGCATTGAATATATTTTATAGTCCACAGACACTGGCTGAGCGTGTTGAGGAGTTCCTGAGACAAGTAGACCCAGTTCCGGAGGGCATTGAATACGGGCCGGAGGTGTCTGCCCAGATGGGGATGGTGATAGAAAGCGCAGTGCAGGATGTGGCCCTAAGCAGTTCGGAATATATAGATACTCCTCACTTGGTTAGGGGAATCCTGAAACTCGAGGATTCATGGGCGGCATATCTCCTGAAGGATTGTCTGTATGGTAAGGAGACAAACTTTATGAGTCAGCTGATAAACTGCTGTGACTTCGAAGACAAGCTTCATGATGATGCTGAGGGGATTGAAGGAAAAGCCGCATGGAGGAGGCTGGTCACATGTATGAATGAGCATTACATGAGGTACAATCCTCTTGTAGGAAGAGAACGTGAGCTAAAACGTACTATGCAGGTGCTATGTCGTCGTGATAAGAACAATCCGCTGCATGTCGGTGAGCCTGGCGTAGGGAAGACTGCGCTCGTATGGGGGCTGACAAGACTTATAGAGGAGGACAAGGTTCCCAAGAGGCTGAGAGGAAGCAGGATTTACCAGCTGGACATGGGTACTCTGTTGGCTGGCTCACAGTACCGTGGTGACCTTGAGAACCGAATCAAGCAGATAATGGATGGTATTCAGGAAGAAAGCGGGAACAACATCGTCTATATTGACGAAATCCACACACTTGTTGGCGCAGGCGCAACAGGGGAGGGCGCAATGGATGCCTCAAACATGCTCAAGCCTTATCTTGAATCAGGAACAATCCGGTTCATCGGCTCGACGACCTATGAGGAATACAACCGCTATTTCTCACGTTCCAAAGGACTAATACGGCGGTTCCAGCAAATAGACATTCTCGAGCCGACTGTCGAGGAGGCGAAAACTATCATCAGGCAGTTGAAACCCCGTTATGAGGAGTTTCATGGGGTGGAGTATACCGACGAGGCTGTTACTTTCGCCGTTGAGGCGAGTGCCAAGCATGTCAATGACCGTTTCCTGCCCGACAAGGCTATAGACCTCATTGACGAGGCCGGTGCCGCCATGGAGATGGATGACAATGTCAGGATTGTAGGGAAGAGAGAGATTGCTGAAGTACTGTCCAAGACCTGCAAGGTGGACGCCTTGTCTGAAGCGGAGGATGAGGATTATCGGCAATTAGAGAGTCTTGCTGCCAGGATGCTTTCTCAGATTTACGGACAGGACGAGGCTATCCGGCAGGTGGTTGAGTCTGTTCAGATGTCGAGAGCCGGACTTATGGATGACAACAAGCCATTGGCATCATTGTTGTTTGTCGGCCCCACGGGAGTAGGCAAGACAGAGGTTGCACGGGTATTGTCGAAAGAACTGGCTATCGCCCTGATACGTTTCGACATGAGTGAATATACTGAGAAGCATGCTGTTGCAAAACTTATTGGCTCGCCGGCAGGATACGTAGGCTATGAAGACGGCGGTTTGCTGACTGATGCCATAAGGAAAAATCCCAATTGCGTGTTGCTGCTTGACGAGATTGAGAAAGCGCACGAGGATATCTACAACATCCTGCTTCAGGTGATGGACTATGCGCGACTGACGGACAACAAGGGACGGCATGCTGATTTCAGGAATGTAGTGCTGATTATGACATCCAATGCAGGAGCGCAGTTTGCGTCACAGGCTTCTGTCGGCTTCAATGGTAATGTCAGCCGCGGCGATGCCATGATGAAACAGGTGAGGAAGACTTTCAAGCCAGAGTTTCTTAACCGGTTGTCTGGTGCCGTGGTCTTCCGCGATATGGATAAGCAGATGGCAACTCTGATACTCCAAAAGAAATTAAGAGAACTGGAGTCCAAACTACAAACAAGGCATGTGACCATGGAGCTTAGCCCGGACGCTTTCGAATATATTTTGAAAGAAGGATTTACTACAGAATACGGAGCAAGGGAGATGGACCGTGTTATATCTCAAAAACTTAAGCCCTTACTTATGCGCGAGATACTGTTCGGCAGTCTGAAGCAAGGTGGCAACGTAACAATTGACATGAAAGATGGCGGTTTATCAGTTGGATGACGAATTGTGGTTTCCGGACCCACGTCTGGGAGAGGAAGACGGACTTGTTGCCGTAGGCGGCGATTTGTCCGTCAACCGTCTGCTGTTGGCATACAGCAACGGCTTCTTTCCATGGTTTTCTTTTCGCCATTGGAAAGAACCCCACTGGTATTGCCCTTTAGACAGATATGTCATTTTCCCCAAAGAGATACACATCAGCCATTCGATGAGGCAGCTAATGCGTCAGAACAAGTACATCGTAACTTTCAATCAGTGTTTCGAGGGAGTAATCCGTGGCTGCTCCTCAGTGGACGACCGCAATCAGGAATATGGCGCATGGCTTGGTTCTGACATGATAAAAGCATATACGGAATTGCATCGTCTTGGCTATGCGGCCAGTGTTGAGGTGTGGGAGCCGCAGGATATGTCATCGGGAAAAAGATCTGCAAAACTTGTTGGAGGCTTGTATGGGGTTGCTGTCCGAAATGCTTTCTTTGGCGAAAGCATGTTCTCGTTAGTCCCAAATGCTTCCAAGTTGGCCTTGATATACTTGGCCAAGACTCTTGATGGTATGGGAGGACTCTTTATCGACTGTCAGTTTGAGACCCCTCATCTGAAGTCTATGGGCGGCAAGCATATATCTTATGACAAGTATATGGGAATATTGAATGGCGAGGAAGACGTGGAGCTTGGGTAATCTGTGAAATCTGTGGGAATAAAATTCTCTTCGTCATTTCTTGTAGTTGTAATCTTGGCTCAGAAGGAAAACATGGGAAGGGATTCTGTAGTGTACTGAATAAGTTGACACTTTTAACTTATCAGTATGAGACAAAACAA
>SAMEA3663028__coassemble_449_pt1 | contig 16185 bp, 14 predicted proteins | sample SAMEA3663028__metabat2_high_PE_024 | metagenome-assembled genome bin SAMEA3663028 (sample SAMEA3663028) | pig gut metagenome | biome: pig gut; feature: pig-associated habitat; material: faeces | place: France | collected 2012 | reverse complement strand
TGTTTTAGATTATTGTTTTTAGACTGTCTGAAAGTTGCCGTCTCCGAAGAGTGGCGGTAAACATGCCCATTGCAAAGATAGTGTATTTTTAAAAACCAAACAACTTTTATTGAGTTTTTTTTATTGTTTATGAAAATTCTCTGTAAGTTAAGGTGGGTTCTATCAACTTACACCATCAAAATGTTATTAACAAAAAAAAGCAGCACTGTGCAGGAGTGATTTCCGCACAGTGCTGCTATGATGTATACTGGCTACAGCCAGAGGCCTGAGCCACAGGCTGCCAACAGGATGTTATTCCTTTACGCGGTTGAGGTAAGATCCATCGCGTGTGTCAACCTGGATAAGGTCGCCCTCGTTGATGAAGAGAGGTACACGAATCTCAACGCCGGTCTCCAGAGTTGCAGGCTTGGTAGCGTTGGTAGCTGTATCACCCTTGATACCTGGCTCAGAGTGGGTTACGCGCAGATTGGTCTTAACAGGCATTTCAGCGAGGAGGATAGTGCCGTCGCTGGTGTCGGTAACAACCTCAACAACATCGCCTTCCTTCATAAACTCCACACCGGTAATCTGCTCCTTGTTGACAGGTATCTGCTCGAAAGTCTCCTGGTTCATGAGGATGCAGCCTGTTGGGTCTTCATAAAGATACTGATATGGGCGACGCTCCACGCGTACGTCCTCAAGCTTGAAGCCAATCTGGAATGTGCGCTCGAGCACTCTTCCGTCGGAAACATTCTTCAGCTTGGTAATCATTACAGTGTTGCCCTTACCTGGTTTCCTGTGCTGGAAGTCGATGCAAGTCCAGATTTTGCCATCCATGCGGATGCAAGTTCCAATTTTGATTTCCTGTGAATTAATCATTGTCTTATATGTGTAAATGTTTGTATATTCACTTATTTTGCGGTGCAAAGTTACTATATTTTTATAAAAAAACATAGAAATGTGGGCGAAAAATCACTTTATTCTTTGTCAATTGGAAAATTATGAGTAATTTTGCAGCCCAAAAGGCAGGTTCCGCCTGCTGTTACACAGAACATAACATCAAAAAGTCAAGAATAAAATGAAAAGAACATTTCAGCCCCACAACCGTCGCCGTGTGAACAAACATGGTTTCCGTGAGAGAATGTCGACAAAGAACGGCCGCCGCGTATTGGCTTCCCGCCGTCGTCATGGTCGCAAGAAGTTAACTGTTTCTGACGAGCACCACGGAAAGTAATCCTGTTTGCTACAAAGAAGCGTAAGGGCAGCAAAGAGACTGATTGTTTCTTTGCTGCCTTTGTTGTATACAGTCGTTTTGTCCAATGAGCCATATATGCAAAACCAAAAAAAGTCTTTTTTGTTTTGACATATCACTCGTTTGCATTATCTTTGCAACAAATAATTAACGTATGACACCATCCGAATTTATTGGCAAGTTCAAGAGCAAGTATCTTTGGGGCAACCTGATGGCAATGGGCATCGTGCTGGTGCTCCTTTTCCTTGGAGTTCGCTATGGTCTTGACATATATACGCATCACGGCGAAACTATTCTCGTGCCAAATATAAGGCATAAGAGCCTTAGCGACGCAGAGAAGATACTCGGGCACCTTGGCATAGAAATGGTGGTGAGCGATACGGGGTATGTGAAGACGTTGCCCCCTGACTGTGTCCTTGAGCAGAGCTTGGAGCCTGGCGAGAGGGTGAAGTCGGGACACAGAATATATTTAGTCATCAACTCCTCACACTCTCCAACCCTCACGCTCCCCGACATCATAGACAACAGCTCCCTGCGCGAGGCCACAGCCAAGCTGACATCAATGGGGTTCAAGCTCGGCCAGCCGAAATTTATTCCTGGAGAGAAAGACTGGGTGTACGGAGTACAGGTTAAGGGCGTAAATATCAACTCGGGCGACAAGGTGTCGGTAGAAGACGTACTGGTGATTGTTGCCGGCAACGGCCGGCTCAGCGAGGAAGACTCCATAAACATGGTTGAGCAGGACTACGACGATTTCGACAGCTTCGAGGAGGCTACCGGCGACGACGAGGTGAGAGACTATGACCCTGTGGAGGAACAAGCGGAACCTAAAGCTGAGCAGCACACAGAGAAGCAACATCAGGGAACAACACCAAAGCAGGAGAACTCCTCGTCACAGCAACCGGCCAAGGGACCGGTCGTAAGAAAGATTGGCTGATGATGGAAAATGATTTTGAACTGACAGACAACCTCGACGAGCTGTGCGACATTGGGGACGGACAGCAACTGTACGAGCACTGGAAACTGCAGGTGGACCAGGGGCAGACACCATTGAGGATAGACAAGTTCCTGGCCGAGCACATGCAGCACTCCAGCCGCAACCGCATACAGACGGCTGCCGATGCGGGCTTCATACATGTCAACGGCAAGCCCGTGAAGAGCAACTACAAGGTCAGGGCGGGCGATGTGATAACGCTGATGCTCGACCGTCCACGACACGACAACACCATCGTTGCGGAGGACATACCACTCAATATTGTCTATGAGGACGATGTGCTGATGGTGGTCGACAAGCCGGCAGGACTCGTGGTACATCCCGGTGCCGGCAACTTCCACGGTACGCTCATCAATGCCGTGGCATGGCATCTGAGAGACATGCAGTCCTTCGACCCCAACGACCCCGAGGTGGGACTGGTACACCGTATAGACAAGGACACCAGCGGACTGCTCGTGGTAGCCAAGACGCCTGACGCTAAGACCAACCTTGGCAAGCAGTTCTTCAACAAGACCACACACCGCAGCTACAATGCCCTTGTATGGGGCAACTTCACTGAAGAGGAGGGACGCATAGAAGGCAATATCGGACGCGACCCGAAAGACCGTCTTCGCATGGCCGTGTTTCCCCCCGACTCAGAGATAGGGAAGAGCGCCGTCACCCACTACCGCGTGCTGGAACGCTTCGGATATGTCACTCTGGTGGAGTGCATCCTTGAGACTGGCCGCACACACCAGATACGCGCACACATGAAGCACATCGGCCATCCGCTGTTTGCCGATGAGCGATATGGCGGTACGGAGATACTACGCGGCACACGCAGCGCATCGTACAAGGCGTTCATCCAGAACTGCTTCAAGCTCTGTGGCAGACAGGCGCTGCACGCACGCACCCTGGGCTTCGAACACCCTCTGACAGGACAGCAGATGGACTTCAACTCCGAATTGCCTGCCGATATGGAGGCACTAATCAGCAAGTGGCGCGCATTCATTGCCGGAAACAGCCAGAACGAACAGTAAACAACCGCAGGACAACAGTTCCTGCTACAATAATATATATAGCAACACAATGAAAACCCAGAAGAGAATTATTGCCATCGTATGTGGTGGCGACTCATCAGAACACGATGTTTCGTTGAGGTCGGCACAGGGACTATACTCCTTTTTCGACCACGACCGTTACGAAATCTATATTGTTGACGTTAAGGGCACCGACTGGCACGTGAACCTCGACAACGGAGAGACTGTCGACATAGACAAGAACGACTTCTCCTTCGTGCTTGGTGACAGAACGGTGTACTTCGACTATGCCTACATAACCATCCACGGGCAGCCTGGAGAGAATGGCGTCATGCAAGGATATTTCGACCTCATACACCTACCCTATAGTACAAGCGGAGTGCTTGTCGAGGCCATGACATTCGACAAGTACGTACTCAACAACTATATGCGCGGCTTTGGCGTGAGGGTAGCCGACAGCATACTGCTGCGCCGGGGCGACAGCTACGACGAGCAGCAGATAGCACAGCGCATAGGCATGCCGTGCTTTGTGAAGCCCGCTGCCGACGGCTCCAGCTTCGGAGTATCGAAGGTGAAGAATGCCGACCAGCTGGCACCCGCCCTTCGTGTGGCATTCATGGAGAGCGACGAGGTGATGATAGAAGGCTTCCTCGACGGCATGGAGATTTCGCAGGGCATCTACAAGACGGCGCAGAAGACAGTAGTGCTGCCTGCCACCGAGGTGGTCACCAGCAACGAGTTCTTCGACTACGATGCCAAGTACAACGGTCAGGTGCAGGAGATAACACCGGCACGCCTGAGCGAGGAGACGGCCAGAAGAGTTGCCGAGGAGACCTCGCGCATCTACGACATACTGCATGCCAACGGCATCATACGCATAGACTACATCATCTCCAAGGACAACGAGGGCAACGACCAGATAAACATGCTGGAGATAAACACCACACCAGGCATGACCGCCACGAGCTTCATTCCCCAGCAGGTGCGTGCAGCCGGACTTGACATCAAGGACGTACTGAGCGAGATTGTGGAAAATCAGTTCTAATAAACAGACATACAAGCCTATGATACCTGAAAAGTTCAATGACATCAGACCTTTCGAGCCTTATGAGTTGCCGGAGGTATTCGACCGGCTCGTTTCCAACGAACAGTTCCGTGCCGTGCTGGCTTACCTCTACCCCGGCGTGCCTGCAGAGGGTCTACTGGCCAAGATGAGACAGTGCAGGACTAATCTCGATTTCCAGAAAGCCTTCTGCTACGGCTTTCTAAAGGAGCTGCTGAGCAAGGCAAGCCGCGGCTGCGACGCAGACTTCTCTGCCGTCGACCTCGGCAAGCGCCACACGTTCATAAGCAACCACCGCGACATTGTCCTGGACTCCGCGCTGCTCGACGTGCTTCTCATCGATGCCGGATGTGCCACGACATGCGAGATTGCCATTGGCGACAACCTACTCTCGCTCCCCTGGGTCAAGGACCTTGTAAGGGTTAACAAGAGCTTTATCGTAAAGCGAAGCCTGTCCATGAGGGAAATGCTCATGGCGAGCAAGCTGCTCTCGGAATACATGCACTACGCCATCAGCGAGAAGAACGAGAACATCTGGATAGCTCAGCGCGAGGGAAGGGCCAAGGACAGCAACGACCGCACGCAGGACGCCATACTGAAGATGATGGTGATGGGAGGAGAGGGCTCTGTCGCCGAGCGGCTGGCCCAACTACATCTTGTACCTCTTGCCATATCCTACGAGTACGACCCATGCGACTTCCTCAAGGCGCAGGAGTTCCAACTCAAGCGCGACGTGCCAGGATGGAAGAAGTCGGCACACGACGACGTGGTGTCAATGCAGACTGGCATCATGGGATTTAAGGGCCGCATACACTACCATTGCGCACCATGTATAGACGCATGGCTGAAGGAGATAGCTCCCGACACACCGAAGACGGAACTTTTCTCGCTTATTGCTACCCATATTGACAAGGAGATACATGCCAACTACCGCCTCTACCCCATCAACTTCGTTGCTCTCGACATGCTTGAGGGCGGGAACGCTCACGCTGCAGAGTATTCGGCTGATGACAAGGCAACATTCGAGAAATACCTCGCCGGACAGATGGCAAAGATACAGCTGCCGAATAAGGACGACAAGTTCCTTCTTGACTGCATGCTAAGGATGTACGCCAACCCGGCAATAAACAAACTTGCGATATCATAGCCTATGGCAGGCATCAGAAAAGCTATAATTCCTACGCTTATGGCTCTGCTGTCGTCAGTCTCTTGTACCAATGAGGGGTACGAGACTGGCGATGGCAAGTACAGCTATCTGTGTACGGAGTTTGTCGATGCCTATACCTCCGCGGACACCCTCGTGACAAGGGTTGTTACCGATGACGATGAGACCCTCGGGCTGCTGCCTAATATTAGGCCGTCATGGGTGACACGCCCGGACACCGTCTATCGTGGGCTGCTATATTATAATAAGGTGGGAAATCCCGTCAAGGCATTCTCATTGGCAATGGTTCCCGTGCTGAGACCTGCAGAGAAGGTAGAGCAAGTGGTCACCGACCCTGTGGGACTGGAAAGCGTATGGGCAAGCCGCAACGGACGTTATGTCAACATCGGCCTACTGCTTAAGACAGGTGTTCCTGACAGCGTAGATGCCAGGCAATGGATATCGGTAATGCGTGACAGCGATTACGTTTCGGATCAGACAGGCGTATATGCCATCCGTCTGCTGCATGGCCAGAACGGTGTACCGGAATATTACACTTCCCGTTTCTTCGTAAGTATTCCTGTCGACACATTGCCCACAGGACACAGAGTCCGGCTGAGAGTGAACACCTACGATGGCGAGGTTGTAAGGGAAATAATCCTGTAATAATTGCCAAAAAGAGCTACACTACAATAAACATGCTGAAGATAGTACTCATAATGCTGCTTGGTGTAGTCGTGGGCCGATGCCTGCGGCGTTTTCGTTTGTGCTGGCTGCCACGAGTCACAACACTGCTTGTATGGGCGTTGCTGTTTCTTCTTGGCATCGAGGTTGGCTCGGACAGCCGGGTAGTATCGGGTATTGGCACATTGGGGCTTGAGGCATTGCTGCTTTCTGCGGGAGGCATTGCCGGAAGTATATTCCTGTCGTGGATGATGTGGAGAAAAATCTGTAAGGGAAGGAGGCAGAGACCATGAAGGGCAGCATCATCATTACGGCATTCTTCATAGCAGGCATAGTCTGCGCCCAGGCGGGCCTGCTGCCTCTTGGTATCATCGACGACAACTGGAGCTTCTACGCCCTTTGCCTGCTGATGTTCTGTGTCGGCATGTCTGTGGGTAACGACAGCGACATAACGAGGCAGTTCTGCGGTATAGACCCTCTGCTGCTCATGCTTCCGCTCGTAACAATAGCAGGCACGCTTGCCGGAACGTTTGCCGTCTCGCTGTTCATGCCTCATCGGCAGCTTACAGACTGTCTTGCCATTGGCTCGGGATTTGGCTATTATTCCCTTTCGAGCATATTCATAACCCAATACCGTGGTGCCGAGCTTGGCACCATTGCCCTTCTTGCCAACATCATCCGCGAGCTTGTCACCCTGCTCCTTGCCCCTCTGCTTGCCGCACGGTTCGGCAAGCTGGCGCCAATAAGCGTCGGGGGAGCTACAACCATGGACACTACCTTGCCCATAATTACCCGTGTGTCAGGTCAAAGCCTTGTCATAGTGTCCATATATCATGGTTTCGTTGTCGACTTCACGGTTCCGTTCCTTGTTACTTTCTTCTGCTCGCTTGCGTAATTAACACAAGCAACCGCCGACACACGTTCAACGGGAAGAGGATGGCTATCCTCAATGCAGAACTGATGAAAGACAAAATAGCTGAATAACTTGTGTTTTTATCAACACATAGGACATTTCTGAGAAAAAATGACTATATTTGCAAGCGTATAACAATAGACGGATATGGAAACGAAGCAACTGAAACGGCTGCCTGTGGGCATACAGACTTTCACGGAGATCATCAATCGTAAAATGCTCTATATCGACAAAACGGAGTATATCTACAGGATGACCAAACTGAGCAAGTATATTTTTCTGAGCCGCCCAAGGCGGTTCGGCAAGTCGTTGCTGGTATCTACACTGCAAAGCTATTTTGAAGGAAAGAAGGATCTGTTCAAGGGGCTTGCCATCGAACAGTTGGAAAAGGAGTGGGCGCAACATCCTGTGCTGAGGTTCAGCCTTGCTTCGGGTAAGCACATGGAGAAGGAACAGCTGGAAAGGTATCTGTTGGATATTCTGTCTGACAACGAAGAACGTTTTGGACTGCACTCTGACAAGGTTGACACCAACATAAGGCTCAAAGATCTAATCAAGAATGTATATGACAAGACGGGCAAACAGGTGGTGGTGCTCATCGACGAGTATGACGCTCCGCTTTTAGATGTGGTGCATGAGAACGAGCAGTTGCCCATTCTCCGTCAGGTGATGCGCAACTTCTACAGTCCTCTGAAGGACTGTGACCCCTATCTGAGGTTCGTATTCCTAACTGGCATCACCAAGTTTTCGCAACTGAGTATATTCAGCGAACTGAACAATCTGAAGAACATCAGTATGCTCCCTGAATTTGCTGCCATCTGCGGTATCACGGTGGAAGAAATGCAGACACAGATGGCTGACTATATTGATGTGTTTGCCGAGACTGAGGAGACAGGTCATGAGGAAATGGTGGAAAAGCTCAAAAAACAATATGACGGCTATCACTTCACATGGCCATCGCCTGATATTTTCAACCCGTTCAGTCTGCTCAATGCCATGCAGGACAGAAGGCTCGACAGCTACTGGTTTGCCAGCGGTACTCCTACCTATCTGATAGAAATGCTGAGAAAGTTTGATGTGCTGCCATCAGAGATAAAGAATATTGAGGCAGAGGCTTTCGACTTTGATGCACCAACAGAAAACATGCAGAGCATCACACCGCTACTGTATCAGAGCGGCTACATCACCATCAAGGACTACAATAAGAATTTTAATTATTATACACTATCCATACCCAATAAAGAAGTAAGAATTGGACTTCTGAGGTCGCTTGTACCCTCGTATGTCCAGACATCCACACTGGTTGTGAACAACACAGCCCGGAAAATGGCGCAGCTTATCGTCAATGATGATGTAGACAGTGCACTCTCCCTGTTGCAGAAGTTCCTGCAAACAGTGCCCTACTGCGACAATGCTTCGAGCGAGGGGCACTACCAACAGGTAATGTTCATCGTTTTTTCTCTTCTATCCAACTATATAGCTGATGTGGAGGTGCGCACACCCTCTGGTCGTGTGGACATGGTGATGCGCACTAACAAGGCATTGTATCTGTTTGAACTGAAAATGAACAAGTCGGCAGCGGCTGCCATGAAGCAGATTGACCTTAAGGACTACCCAGCACGTTTCGCCATGTGCGGACTTCCCATCGTAAAGGTGGGCATCAACTTTGATGATGAAAGGCGAACTATCAGCGACTGGGAAATCGTGCCAACCCGGTAAGTGGATTATCCCATTTAGCACATCTTACATAATGATGCTCTCTAACAAGAGAAACAAACAAAAAAATACTGAAGATCTTCGTCTCCGCCTATGCCTGCTACCCTCTGTCTGTGATCAGATATTAATTCAGCAGACACTAATTAGGCCTGTTACCGGCACACCACCTTCTCCAGAGCCTCAATTTCCTCATGTTTGGTAGCCCAGCTTGTCACAAAGCGGCAGATGGTGTGATTGGCATCGGCTGGTCCCCAGTGGGTGAACGCAACAAGCTTCTCAAGCCTCTCCACTTCCTTGTTCTCTATGATTACAAACTGCTGGTTTGTGGGTGAGTCTATATAGAAGTCGTAGCCGGCTTTCCTGAACACCTCTATCATCTCCTCTGCCCTGACGTTGGCGTTGCGGGCAATCTCAAAATAGAGGTTGTCGGTGAACAGGGCATCGAACTGCAGTCCGAGCAGTCGGCCCTTTGCGAGTACGGCTCCGTGTTGTTTCTGTATGCTGAAGAAATGCTCGTAGGCATTATGGTGGGTGAACACCACAGCCTCGCCGCATAGTGCGCCTATCTTGGTACCTCCGATATAGAATACGTCGCAGTGATGGGCAAGGAACGGCAGGTCGATGTCGGTGCCAGTGGCTGTAAGGCCATAGCCCAGTCGTGCGCCGTCAACATACAGCGGCATATTGTACTTCTTGCACAGTTGGTACAGCTCGTCAAGTTCCTTCGCCGTGTAGACAGTACCAAACTCTGTAGGGAAAGTGATGTATACAAGCCCCGGGAATACAGCATGCATGTTGTTGCCGTCGGCAAGGAAATTCTCCATAAAGTTCTCAAGCACGTCCGCTCTCAGCTTGCCGTTGTGGTTTGGCACGTTGATAATCTTGTGCTCGGTGAATTCTATGGAGCCTGCCTCATGGGTATTGATATGTCCGGAGTCTACGGATATGACACCCTCGTAGGAGTGCAGTATTGAGTCTATGACCGTAGCATTGGTCTGCGTACCTCCGGAGAGGAAGAATATGTCGGCATCGTCATCCTGACAAGCCTCCATAATCTTCTTCTTCGCGGCATCGCAATAGATGTCGAATCCGTAACATCCAGTCCGTTCACTATTGGTCTCAATAAGCCGTTGCAGCACCTTTGGGTGCGCGCCGTTGTTGTAGTCGCAATCAAGAGATATCATGGCGTTAAGTTTTGTTTGTGCAAACTTACAACAAATCTTTTGAATAACATAGTAAAAAGACTAAAAGTTTCGTGTTGTCCTTTGACTAAATATTTTCCAGCACTCGCTTCAGCACAACCTGTGCCGAGATTTCCCTGTTGGCAGCCTCAGGAATGACAAGGCTGTGGTCGCTCTCTATGACATCATCGGTGACAATAAGTCCGCGGCGTACCGGCAGGCAGTGCATGAAGTAGCCGTTGTTGGTCCATGACATGTGTTCCGTGTCAATAGTCCACGCCATGTCCTTAGACAGTATCTTGCCATAGTCAGCTGCATTTGTAACGCCAGGGCAGCTCCAGTTCTTGGCATATACGAAGTCGGCGCCCTCGAGGGCTTTGCGCTGGTCGTACTCCACCTTGGCATCACCCACAAACTTCGGGTCAAGTTCATATCCTTCGGGATGAGTAACCACAAGGTCAACGTCTGCTGCGTTCATCCATTCGGCAAACGAGTTTGGCACGGCCTGTGGCAAGGCACGACAGTGTGGTGCCCAGGTAAGGACAACCTTGGGACGCCTAATCTGCAGTTCGCCGCACTTCTCACTAATGGTGATAAGGTCGGCAAAAGCCTGTAGCGGATGAACCGTTGCTGTCTCCATGGCAACAACCGGCTTGCCGCTGTATCTTACAAACTGGTTCACGATGGTCTCTGCATAGTCGAAATCACGGTCCTGCAAGCCTGCAAATGACCGTACGGCAATGATGTCGCAATAGCTCGACATCACGGGGATGGCCTCGAGCAGATGCTCGCTCTTGTCACCGTCCATAATCACGCCACGCTCTGTTTCCAGCTTCCATGCACCTGCATTCACGTCAAGCACTATGACGTTCATGCCAAGGTTCATGGCGGCCTTCTGTGTCGACAGGCGCGTGCGCAGACTGTTGTTGAAGAATATCATGAGCAGAGTCTTGTTCTTGCCAAGATGCTGATATCCGAAACGATTGCTCTTTACCTCCTGTGCCTCGGCAAGCGCCTTGCCCAGGTCACCTATGTCCTGTACGTTGAAGAATGTTCTCATATCTTGTTTGATGTTTTAAATTTCAATATTCACCCTGACGGTTGCACTGCAAAAATACAACATTTCTGTTTAATGACAAAAACAAGCTGCTGATAATTGCCTGTTTCATGCACAGATTACAGATATATGCCTTTATTATGCAAAAAAAATATCACACAACAATTTGGTTATTTGCAGAAATATTGTATATTTGCAGACAAATTATCAATAACAAACTAATCTACGCTAACAAATCAAGACAATGAAAAAGTATTTACTGTTATCTTTGCTTGCGATGATAGCCATCATCGCCAATGCAGGTGTCAACGACCTTTGCTGGGACTACACCAACGCAAACATCCCGACTAAAGGACCTGACAACGGCCTCTATTATGGTGCGTACGTCAACGACGCTGCAGGCACCAACCTCGGGCTCCATGGCGTGAAGCTCAACTCTTCGGGCTATGCTTACTTCGAGAAGGCTCCCGTAGCAGGAAAGCTGAAACTCGTCATAAGTAACCGAAAGAACACTAATGACTATCAGGTGGATGTTTTCCATGGCTCTATGGTTGACGGTGTCCCTACGAAGGGCGACTTGATCGAGACTTCAAGTGTGGCAAACGGACCTACAGAGGTGACCATTGAGCTTGACGAGACCGTAACGGGTGTGTATATCTGCCGTCACACAGGTGCTGAAGGTGTGCTCTGCAAGGTGCAGTTCGTTGAGACCGTACCGAGGACTTTCAAGGACTTTGAACTAAACTTCGTAGGTGTAACCTCCATGCCCGAGATATTGCCCGATGGTGTCACCGAACTTACTGGTTCACCACGTGAAGACGACCACGGACTTAACAATTTCAAGATGGTGGTTGAAGTGGACGGGCCTGTGAAATTCACCATTGGCGGTTGCCAGTTCAGCTCCACTCCTGCCATCATCAAGAACGGTGAGGCTGTGCTTGCCGAGATTGATGTCACTACTCCTGGCTGCTATCACAAAGGCGGTGTGGCAACATGGACATACAACTCCATGGAGCCTGCAACCCTCACAGTGATTGGCGGACAATACACTCCATATATAAAGGTAGAGGCCTGCGAGTATGTGGCAAATGTAATCATCACCTATTTCGACCAGAACGGAAACAAGCTCGGCGAGGAGGCTGTAGAGCCGGGAACGGTATTTGTTCCCAAATACACCGTGGCCAACCTTCCCGCCATTGCCGATGGACTGGCGTTCCGCGGATGGTTCAACAATTCTGGGGTGAAGATAACCGAAGGTACGGCCATTGATGCAGACACCAAGCTGACAGCCAAAGTGACGGCCATAGAGAAGGCCGAGACTGGCACGCACTACGACTACGACCTTACATCGAACACATGGTATCAGGAAGACCACGAGCTGATAACTGTAGACGGCAGCTACTACAACACCCACGGATGGCTTGCCAGCTCCATAAAGCTCGACGTCTCTGCCAAGGCTGTCGTAATGGTACGCAACTGCCAGTTCACGGATGAGCAGACAGCAGAAGTGAAAGACAGCAAAGGAACTATCGTGGCTTCATTCCAAGCCAGGGTCGAGGCTGACGGTGGCGTAGCATCGTTCACATACGATGGAGAGCCGACGACCCTCACCATCACATACCCAGCTACGGCATACGTACATGGCGTAGAGGTGTACAATGTAGAGGACTTCGTGACGAAGGATGAGACAACAGGCTATTATGTCATCTCGTCCGGCGACGTATCGAGCCTGCTGCTCGCCATCAAGTCGGCACAGGAAGGCGACCGCATATTCCTGCCAAACGGCACGTACGACTTCGGAGAGACCGTGAAGACTCCTATCTCTGCCAACAACCTTTCCATTATAGGACAGTCTGCCGACGGAGTCGTCATCAGGAATGCTCCCGACGTGAAGGTGGAGGGACTTGGATATGCCGACCTCTTCCAGAACTTCTCCACAGGACTATACATGCAGGACCTCACGCTGCAGAACGACCTTGACTACTACAAGGCTGGTACCGGGCGTGCTCCCGTGCTGCAGGACCTGGGAACACAGACCATAATGAAGAACGTCAACATGCGCTCTTATCAGGACACCTACTATTCGAAGAGCGGCGACTACTACTTCGAGGGCGGTCTCATTCAGGGTACCGTAGACTATATCTGCGGTAACGGCAACGCATATTTCAATGGCGTGACGCTGCTCAACAAGAGCCGTTCGGCCACAGGCTCCACAGGCGACTGCACCATCACCGCAGCCAACACCTCGAGCAACCTGAAGGGATATGTCTTCAACGGATGTACCATCGAGACAGAAAGCAAGACGTTCAACTTCGGACGCTCATGGGGAACGGCAAAGACCGCTTTCCTCAACACCACCATAAACAGCGGAAAGCTCGCAGCCACACGATGGACCGTTGCAGGAATGAACTCTGCTCCTGTATCTTACAAGGAATACAACACCGTTGACAAGTCGGGTAACGGCATGAACACCCCGGCATCCAACATCATAGAGTTCACACACTCCACAGGCAACAACACTATGGAAACTGTCCTCTCTGCAGAAGAGGCTCAGGAGTATGCTCTCGACAAGTTCTTCACCAGTTGGGACCCTGCCGCCATAGCTGCTCAGGAGACCATTGACATAGAGAACTTCGACCCTGAAGCAGTGTACCTCGTGGAAAACAACGGAGCATTCGTTGCTCTTGTCAAAGGCTCAGCCCTTTCGGCATACACACAGGGCACCGTACGCAAGGCCAATGCACGCGGCGGCTTCGGCGCAGCTGCCGACCTGTCTCTCGTTACGGGCATCAAAAACGCAGCAAGCATGGAGCAGACCACACACCACACAGCCATCTACGATGTTCTCGGACGCCGCCTCACCACTCTACAGAAAGGCATCAACATCGTTGACGGAAAGAAGATTGCTAAGTAGAGAAGGACAGATGTAAAAACTAACTAACACGTCGGTTTTTTCCTGAATGTGGTATGAACAGTATACATTCGGGCGAAAACCGATTTTTTTATTCCCAAAACAATAGTAACAGAAAAGCAAATAAGTAGGGTGTACAATTTGATGTGCAAAAATTGAATATCCTAATTCTGAATTTCATGACGGTAATTGTCGCGCTGTAAGCGCAAAAGCGCATAGCCCAGGGTAGAGCGTAGCGACACCCTGGGTTATTTCATGTAGGTGATGCTCGCGCTGTAAGCGCAAAAGCGTAGATAACAGCAGGACATATAACGCTTTTGCCCTTTCAGGGCGCATTGATTAGATTCCTCTAATACCCAGGGTGCCGCTATGTTCTACCCTGGGCTGTGCGCAGGTTGCCCTTTCAGGGCGTTGCTACTGATTTTTGTACAACAAACTGGACACCCTAGCAAATAAGGCTCAGTGGAAAAAACATGGGGATGGGACTCCTAAATGAAGGCAATACTTTGCGTTGGCGGATGCAAAGCTTTGCGTGGACGGTTGCAATGCTTTGCGTTGGCAGATGCAAAGCTTTGCGTTAGAGTTGAACTGAACGGGCACAGAAAAGTCTGTCCTATTCTGGATAAGATAAAAGGGGAAAAGACTCACCCTACGGGGCACTTAGCCCCCAGGAAATTTCTATTGAACCCTTATATCAGAAGCGTTTTGAACATACATTGTCTTTGCGCTCTTTGCGCCTTTGCGAGAGCTTTTTCTCGCAGATGTTTATTGCGTGATATATTTCTCGCCAAGCCGCCAAGGTCGCAAGGATTTATCTTAGCCCTTAGCGCCTTTGCGAGAGCATAACATTTCATGCGCGCGAACCATTACTTCTTGCGAGATATATTTCTCGCCAAGACGCAAAGGGCGCAAAGAACTATATTCCCTTGCGAGAGTTCTCATTTTTTCGCTTGATTTTTTTATCTTTTTGTTCCTTTACTCTGTAAAAGATGAGCTAACTTTGTCCCTGCATCAATACATTTATTTATCGTATGACAAACAATCTTAGAGGCGTATTCAGTTACGTGTCGTCACTGTTAATCGGTGGCAATCAGTTGGTTGCGGGAATAGGCAGCAGTAAGCGGAAGAGAAAGCCAGCAACTCCCGACAGCAAGGGCAAGTCGCTGCTGCAGTATATCACCATTATGTCGGCAAAGGTGGCACCAAAGACACTGCAGAACTACCAGACGGCCTACAACTCGTTCATACGTTACTTGGGCAAGGGTGAGGCTTATCTCTGCGACATCACAAAAGACCATGTGGACAAATATCAGAAATGGCTCATGGACAACGGCATTTCCATGAACACCATCTCGTGCTACATGCGGTCGCTGCGCTCTATCTACAACAAGGCGGTGCCAAAGAAGAGCAAGCGCACCCAATGTCCGTTCGCAGGCGTATATACGGGCAATGCCACTACCCTAAAAAGGAGCATTAGCGCACAGGACATAAACAAGATAGCCTCGTTGGAGCTGTCGGAGAACAGCCCGCTGTTGTGGGCACGCGACATGTTCGTCTTCTCGTTCTGCACCATGGGAATGCCTTTCTGCGATATCGTCAACCTGAAAAAAACTAATATCAAGGACGACCATATCGTATATGCAAGGAAAAAGACCAAGCAGACAGTCATCGTGAAGATAGAGGAACCAGTCAGGAAAATCATCGACAGATATTATGACAACAAGAGCATGTGGCTGTTCCCATTTCTTATGGGTGACAGCGACCGGTGGACACTCGACCGCTATCAGGCAGTGCTCTGCCGGTACAACAGTCTGCTGAAAGTCCTTGCTGCCATGGCAGGCGTGAAGAAGACAGTTACATCGTATGTGTCGCGCCACTCGTGGGCTTCAATCGCCAACGAGCTGAGCATCAGCACGCCCATAGTGTCGCAGGCTCTGGGGCATACAAACTCAAAAACAACACAAATCTATATCTCGCAGATAAACATGAAGCTGGTGGAAGAGGCCAATGGGGAAGTGTTAAAAGAAGTTGTCATATCTCCTCTAAATAAGAGGAGACAAAAGAGACGTAAGAAACTGAAACATAACATCTTACCTCGATAATTGTATATAATAGCGAGAATGTTTTTGCGTTAAATAGTGTTTTTATGTGAAAAAATAATTACGTAAATGCTTTATTATCTGATGATTATTTGGTACTTTTGCACCATCAATTTTTATGTTCTCCTCTTATTTAGAGGAGATATGACAACTTCTTTTAACACTTCCCCATT
>SAMEA3663028__coassemble_383_pt1 | contig 18113 bp, 12 predicted proteins | sample SAMEA3663028__metabat2_high_PE_024 | metagenome-assembled genome bin SAMEA3663028 (sample SAMEA3663028) | pig gut metagenome | biome: pig gut; feature: pig-associated habitat; material: faeces | place: France | collected 2012 | reverse complement strand
TCTGCGCTTACAGCGCGTGCTGGTCAATGTATTTTCTGCGAACAAGTAGTCAGAGTAAATCAGGAACAGTCCCATTTTGGGTACAACAAACTGGACACCCTAGTTAATAATATACTTCAAGAATAATATATTATAATGCGTCACTCCATATTTCTGATGAACCTTTTATTTCAGGTATTTCTGTGTTTTTGTTCCCTTACGGACAATATTGATGCCTTTCTGTATGCTGTTGTGCCTACGTCCCTGCAAGTCGAAAATCATAATAGATGATGTTTCTTTGTCTTCAATAGTTTCCATACCTGTGCTATTGTCTTGTCCACAGTACCGCAACACCATCCTGTCAAATTTGAAGTCGTTGCCTTGATAGTCTTCAAGCCTCACTCCAATAGTTATGTCAGAATCATTGTGTAGCGAGAAATCAAGGGTCATGGTGTCGTTGCCATTGTGTTTCAAGCCAATACTTTCCGTGTTGGCATACAGATATGCTCCCTCACTACCGCAAAGGCTGAAAACAGACAAGCGATATTTTCCTGCCGGCATCTGCGACAATGTCTGCTCTATGCGTCTGTCCGAGAGTTTGCCACTACTCTGCCAGTTGTTTACATATAGCTGTCCGTCGCATCCTGCAAGGTAGCCACGTTCCACAACCCCACCACCTTCAATAGTCCATCCTAAGGGATGCAGGTTTTCATCATAGCGTTCGAAACTATTGTTAGTGATAAGGTATGTGATGTCAATAGCCGACTGGTCGGTTACTTCATCAATACGCTCAAATTGCCTCATCCATTGCGAGCGCGGTATGGCATAAATATCGACATGCGCGGCATTTTCCTTGGTTTCAGCCACAGAGAACTCTGCCCCGTCAACAAAGTTTCCATCATCCCATGGTCCAACATAATTGTTGCTTGTAAGGTTTTTGAATATCCAGCCTTCTGTAGCGGAATATTCTGGCATGAGATAGGCTATGGCTCTATTGCCGTCATTCGCCATACCATTTTTGCCAAAGTCACTGTATGTCTGCCAGACTACCTTGCTCCATCCTTCGGTACGGAAGTGTCGGTTCTGATCCTTCATGCTGCTGAGAATAAAGTAGTCGACCTCGGTTCCTGTGGCAACATTGCCATCAGTATTGAAGGCTTCTATTACCCATACAGCTCCAGCATCAGTATTAGGGTTTGCATTGGCGATAAAGTGCATGGCGTTGGTACCGCTCCAGTTCTTGTCGCCTGCTGCCGAACGGGCTGCAACAGGTAGTGCATGGGAGTGGTCAACCAGTGCAAAGAAATACTTGGAATAATCAAACCCTTCTGTCATTCCTTCCAGCTTTGTCCATCCTGCTTCAGACAGTTTATCCGCTACCGGGCGATTGTCGTTGTTTTCATCCAACTGTAGGAAAACCACCTTTATGGCACGGAATTCTGGTTCATCCCCGAATAGCGTTGGTAGAGTCTTTTAATCCGAGCAGTAGCAAATTGAAGTATTCATCATCTCTAAATCCATATGCTTTCCGCTTCATCACTTTTATTTTGTTATTGATGCCCTCGAGAGTAGCATTAGTGACATGTGCCTCATACCATGCCAAGATCCCCGTACGTTTTGCCATCAGCGTATTGGCTACTTTTATAAATGGTTTCAGTTTTGTTTCCCTTGCCCTCTCGCACCAATAGCAGAGCTGTTTCTCTCCTTCTTCTTTGCTTTTTTGCATCCAGATTTGGTCAAGGTCCTCCTTTAGGTAATACGCGTGAAAAAGAGGCGTGTTTGTCTGTAGGATATTGTCTAACCGACGCTTCTTGTATTCATCGAAAACATCCTTGTCTTTTGTAAGCAGCAACCAACGTGAACCTTTGATTATCTTCCGTTTTTCCAGGTCTGTCTCTTGGGCGTATACGTATCTCCGCACAGTATCGACAGCTTCGTTCACTAATTTGACGACATGGAACTTGTCATAAACGTGGACAGCATCTGGTGCATTTTCCATAACAGAGGCAATGAACGCGGCTGACAAGTCTGAAGTGACTATCTCTATCTTTGCCTTGTTCCTCCGCACCCGTTTCCAAAATTCCTCCAATGCGGCCTTTCCCTTGCCTTCTCCAACATGGATGATGCGGCCTGTGTCAAGGTCAACGACGATGGTCTTATAGACATGCCCCTTGTTTGTTGCGAACTCGTCTATTCCTATACGCCTCACATTCCTTATGTCAGGGCGGGAATACCTGGATTTCAAGTATTTCTTGTGTATATCCTTAACCATGTTCCAACCTACACGAAGGTGTCGAGATACATCTTTTATGGTATTGCCCATCCGAAGCAAGTCCAATACATAACGAGAAAACCTGTATGTGTAACTTACCTCGCCATGGGTAAAAGGTATCTCTGACTGCCACGCCGAACCACAATCCTTGCAGCAGTAGCGTTGTATCTGGAGTGACAAATAACATGGCTTGCTGCCAAAAGGAAGATTGTGAAGAGTACGTTTTACTATACCGTATTTGATGACGTGATGCCCTCCACAATGAGGACAAAGGCATCTTTTTGGGGAATTTGTTTTGAGATGAAGGTATATTGCATTACCTTTGTACTCTGTACTGGCATATGAGTAGTCCTTTACTCCGTAAGCCTGATATAATAAGCTGTCGTTCATATCCGATATGGTTGGGGAACCACAAAGATAATGAATTGGCAGCTTTTATTATAATATCAAGGAGGGATACCAACGCTATTCGGGGATGAACCGGAATTCTTGCGTAGCGGAACCATTGTCCATGTTTGCCTGCCAGCCTATATAATACTCCCTCTCTTCCGTTATTTCCACTTTGAGTCCGTAAAGGTCGTCGCCTTCCTTTGACTTGTTTACCTGATAGTATGCCAGAGAAGAAGAGGGTATTTCGTCAGTGCTGCACAGCTGGTCACTGACAAACATATATGCCTTGTCGTTGCAGCCATAGATGGAGTTATAGGCTGCACCAAAAAAGTATTTCCCAGGTTTCAGCACCACCTTTCTATATATACGCGCATTTGTCAGGTCACCATTATTGTCGCCTTTGTCATTCCACACGCCAAGTGATATTCCGCGCACGTTGTTGTAGTTGTCAAGTCCCTGTCTGTCACCGGAAGAATTGGGAATATTGTAGTTCTCTACTATCCAGTTGTCAAGTTTGCCATAGCGTCCGCCAAGAGTCCCGGAGAAGTTCTCACCCTCAACGAGTGTCGCCCCAGTGAGATTGGCTGCTATTGGCTCTGTCAGCAGTCCACCCTTGTTCAATCCTGTCTTGAGGAAATCCTGGTACGACTCACGCAATTCTTTTAACGCTGCATCTATAGCCTCTTCTGACGAGGTGTCTGCATTTTTCAGCTCTGCCACTGTTTCTTCAAGAACAGACAGTTTTGCGGAATTATATTTTCCGGAGTTTACAGGACTGGCTGACAAAGACAGTTCGTTACATAAGGCTTCTATGGTGCTTATTGCCTCGTTCAACAATACGAGATTGTCTTTGCCTTCCTTTTTGAAGGATATACGGAATACAGGTGCAATATCGTTTGGACGTGTGGAAGGGATGTCGAGGGTCAATCCTTTTCCATCGTGCGTAAAGCCTACTTCCCCATATCCCAACAGTTCAACCTTTTCTACTTCGCCATGGTAGCTTGTGGCAAGCGGGGAGAAGGCCTTCATGACATATTGTCCTGCCGACGGCCAGGCCATGATGGTGGCATAAATAAGGTCCTGCTTTGTTACATACCTTACATCTGCGCTGGTATAATTCTGTCCTTCGTTGAAGCCTTGTGCCGTCATGCCATTGACAGCCTCAGCCAACGGACCTTCACCGAAACATTCTTTCCATACGCGAGTACCATATATGCTCTCACCGTTTATCTTCATCCATGCCTCGATACCATTGAGTACGACCTCTTCCTTATCGTCGTATGTGCCATCGGCACGAAGGGGTATAGACAACAGCAGATTTCCGTTCTTTGAAACGATGTCCACCAACATCCTCACCACAGTAGACGCACTCTTGTAGCCATTTTTGCGATAGGTGTTGAGGTTGTAGTGCCAGTCTCCGATACACGTACATGTCTGCCAGTACTCTTCTCTCGGACGGTCGGGAATGCCACGTTCCACATCCCACATCATGGCATCCTTCTGCTCGTCGGGCAATATCTTTCCTGTCACCACTACCTGTGCATCGCCACCTCCGTTGAGGTTAGAAGCATGGTTGTAATAATGTGCGAGGAAGTCTGGTCCCCACTGCGAGTCACATCCCCAGAACGGCAACACCGTATCGTCGAAATATATCATGTCAGGGTTTAGAGCATTAACCATCTGTCTGCATCGGTTCTGCAGTTTAGTCTTGTATGCCTCGCTTGGCAGACTGGCTCCATTGCCCCACTCCCACTGACTATGTATTGTACCACTGTTTTCCCATCCTTCAGAATGAGGATGGTTCTGTGCATACAGTTCCTGAGGGTCATACCCCTCCCACCATGTTCCTGTTCCGTCGGCCTTTGTAAGGTTACCGTCATACTTCTGCGACGGCTCGAGCCATGTCCAGGCATGGCTGGCGTGTATACTCACACCGAACTTCAATCCTTGCTCCCGAGCAGCTTCTGCCCATTCGGCTCCAAGGTCTCTCTTCGGTCCAATGTTTACAGAGTTCCACTCCTGATACGGACTGTCCCACAGGTCGAAGTTGTCATGGTGGTTACCGAGCGCCATGAAATACCGGCATCCTACGGCCTTGTACTTTGCCATAATGGCTTTAGGGTCCCAACGCTCTGCCTTCCAGTCCCGGCAGAACTCTTTCAGACCATACTCGCCAGGGTTGAAATTTGTTCCGCGATGCTGATCATACGGGTTGCTGTTATAATACATAAAACGCGCATACCAGTCTCCGCTCTCTGCCTGACACTGTGGTCCCCAATGTGCCCATAGTCCAAACTTGGCATCTTTGAACCATTCAGGACATTCCCATTGTTTCAATGATTCCCAGTTGTTGGCATATCGCCCCTCTTCCATTGGCACGTCACTAATCTGAGCATGCATCTGTCCTGCCATGAGCAGACTTGACGCAACGATACTAATAATTTTTTTCATTTCAATTTATATTTGGTTGTTTTACCTAAGTGTTCTTCCACCTTATTCTCTTCTAGTCGCCAATTATCTGCCGTACGTTTTTTTTCAGCTGTTCATCAAATGCTATTTTGTCGACACAGCACCCGTGTCATGCGATATTGGCTTGCAAGACGACATTCCTCCTTCGGTGTTGACTTGTCCTGCTTGTGAATGCAAAAGTAATTAATACTCGACAAAATCTCTTCAACAAAAAAAGACATTAAGATGGAAAATATCGACTTTTAATAATACAATTGGATAAAGCCGTTTATAAATTGTACAATATCGACATTGACCTGTCGTTATTGTATCAAAATGCATGTCTTTCAGTAAAAAAACGTAATTTTGTGGTACAAACGAAAATACGAATCAACATATGAATTATCCCATCGAAAAATTTGATGTTTACACTTTGAATGTCGGCTATTCCTGCAATAACGCTGACTGGAACTGGAAAAACATACAAAGTCCTTTCGCCCGTCTGTATCTCGTCTTAAACGGCAAGGCTAAGATAGTATTGCCCGGCGGTACATACGAACTGACTCCTGGGCACTTGTACCTTATCCCAGCCTATACACGTCATAGCTATATCTGCACCTCTCATTTCTCACACTATTACCTGCATATCTACGAGAAACAGACTTGTGAACCAAGCATACTGGAAGAGTTTAACATGCCTGTTGAGGTGGAAGCAGAAGAATACGACATGAAGCTTTTCGAGAAACTGGTTCATTTAAATCCTTTCATGAAACTTCCTTCATCAAACCCCAATAGTTACGACAACCACCAGACGCTGGTCAACAACATGCAGATGAACGTAAAAAGACCTTTCTTCGAAAAGGTGGAGTCAAGGGGTATTCTCTTCATACTGCTCTCACGGTTTCTGAAAAATGCCTCTCCAAAGGTCGAAGTGTCCGATGACCGCATCAGACAGGCTCTCGCACTAATAAGGCATAACCTCAACAAGCATCTCGACATAGCAACAATAGCCAATGAGGTATGCATGTCGAAGGATCATTTCATAAGAACTTTCAAGAAGGAGGTGGGAACAACGCCTAATACATATATAATAAGGAGAAAGATGGAGATGGCACAATTGCTGTTGCTCACCTCCGACAATCCTGTGAAATCCATTGCTGCCCAGCTTGGTTTTACAGATGACTCTTATTTCAACAGGGCTTTTAGCAAATTCTCCGGAAAATCACCGCTGCAATACAGGATTTGTAGGGGACAAACCGACATGTGAGTATGTATTTTGCGCAATATTCATAAAATATAGTATACTTGAATGATATAAAAAAAGAGGCCGTGTCAGTTACTTGAATTATTTTGGACAAGAAATATATCTTTAAGACAAAAACGAATTAGGGACCTGTCCCCTGACCCTCTTTTAGACCCCCCCGCAAGTTCGGATGGAAATTACAGGGGTATTCTGAAATTTTATTCAAAACCTATCCCCACTACAGTTCCTCCTTTACTTACTATTTCAACAGGCATTCCCAGAACATATTTCATAAAAAAGTATCTCAAAAAAAAGCCCACAACCATAAAACATGGTACAAGTATTGGCATTATCCAAATTGGTAGAATTTGATTCGATTTAAGACCTTTAAATCTTGTGACTATTTTGTCCCTCTTTCTTCTATATCTAACGTAACATAACACGTACAATGCTACCATGAATGTTCTTAGGTATGATTCGTGTAGCAGAATACACATAATTTCATTCACAAGAAAACCTAACAGGAAAATAATTACAAAATATACATACAACACAGATAGAAAAAACGCATTTAATTCGTCTTTGCGAATACAATATCTGTAATAACAATAGAATAAATAATCAAAAAATGTCATCATAACTATTACCGTATTTTTATATTATAAACACTATTTAGTCAATTCTACAGAATTCCAAAGCTTTTCGAATTCGATTTTTGAGATATATGTCAAGTTAAAACTTGCATACACACTTAAATCGAAGTCGGAATCAGCCCAAAAACCACGATTTCTTTCATCAGGCATTTTTACAATGATGTTATTCTTAGCATCCTGCCCAATTTCTCTCAATACGTGATTATATACAGTATCATCGTATTCCACGTACCATGTTGTCACATTCTGTATAGCTTCTTCAAAATCAGGATTAGCAATTGGTAATGCCTTCTCTACGACATTCAACAAGAACCTCTTAAATGCCGCATATAAGCTATTTGTATCTTTACGTTTTTCCTTGCGATTCGAAGGATGAGAAAATGAAAAACGTAAAGATACAAATAGCTTATATGCGGCATTTAAGCTACATCATTTTTTGTAAGGCACGGCTTCAACGTCTGTTAACCTGCTGTAATTGAACTCCACGGAACTTTTCCTTGGGGAATTCTTTTTTTTGTTGTCACCATATTCAATTCTTGACGGGTATACATGCAGCCTAATCTAACGAATACTTGTCCCACAGATGGCACAGATGACACGGATAGAGTCCGCAAGCGGACTGGTGGAGTGAACGTAAATTGTCACGAATTAACCGTAAATCATTCCCTCATAGTGAACGGAGGGACAACAGAGAAATGCATGTTCTTTCCTGTTCTCGGGTGCCTGAATGTTATCTCCGAGGCATGGAGGTATAGTCGGTCTGCCTTTGTGCCATAGAGGGCATCGCCCTTTATGGGCGTGCCTAATCCCTCTTTATGTGCGCAGTGTACCCTAAGCTGGTGAGTGCGTCCCGTTTCGGGGAACAGCTCTATATGGCTGTTGTCAAGCATGGTCCACCGTGTTATGGCGGGTTTGCCGTGATCATGGTCCACCATCTGGCATGGACGGTGCATGTAGTCGGGAGCGAGCGGCAAGCTGATAATGCCCTGCTGTCCTGGCGTAACTCCATCGGGCATATTGCTGAGCACTGCCACATAGCGTTTTCTCACTTCGTGGGCAGCAAACTGGCATTGCAGGTTATGATAGGAGTCGGTGTTCAGTGCGACTGCCATGATGCCGCTTGTGGACATATCGAGGCGATGAACCATCATTGGGCCCGTGGCCTGCGGAAACCTCTCTCTCATAATGCTGTACACCGAGGGGCGGTTGTCCTTTCCTGGTACGCTGAGCATACCAGCAGGCTTGTACACAACAGCTATGTCGTCATCGTGATAGATAATGTTCAGCTGGTTGTCGTTGTCATCAGCCGTTTCCGTACAGTCAGGGTCTACATCCAGCCCCTTGAGCATCCATTGCAGTATTGGCTTGCACCTGCCCTGGCAGGCTGGGCAGAATGCACCATCGTGCCGTATGACATTCTGTGGTGAGGCTCCCACCCACATCATTGCCATGCACAGCGGCTGCATACTGTTGGCATATGCATACTGCAGCAGACGTGGCTCACAACATTCACCGCTACCCGAGGGAGGCACTCTCATGACGGTATCCCGGAAAATCTCTGTCAGGCTCTTCGCCTCTCCACAGGCGTTTAACATTACATGATTGTCAAAGAGCCATGTCTGCAAGGCATCAGACCGTCTCTGCCTCTCTGCTTTCATGGCGTTTATCTTTGCGTTGACGGCATCCAGCTTTTGGCGTGCCACGTCGATGGCTGTGCGCCCAGCAGCCTTTATGCGTCTGAGCTGAGCTTTCATGAACTGGCTCTCACGTGTCATCGCCTCCTTGTCAGACTCGGTCAGCATGCCTTTGGCACGCATGTCGTCACGTCTTGCCTTAGCCTCGGCCATGGCATTGCGGTGCTCCTCAACTTTTTGTCTTGTCTCTTCTTCGGCTTTGGCGAGGTTGTTACGAAGTTGCGCCATTAGCGTGCTTCCACTTAGGGATGCTATCTCACGGTTGATGGCAGAGATGGCAGCCTCCTCCTTTTTAAAATGTCCGTCAGGAGAGAGGTAGTGGAATACAGGAGGCACAAAGCCCGGCAAGGTGTCGTGTCCGCATATCTGTCCGCTGAAGGCTGCCAGAAAGCCAGTAGCGCCATCGATGTTCCTCACAACAAGCACGCCAATCATCTTGCCGCTGTCGACTTCCTTCCTCAGTTCCGCATGATCTGATGCTGCAACGTAGAGGAGAGCTCTTGCTTGCTCCATGACAAGCAGGCACAGTGGGTGAGGGTCGTAGCAGAAGGGGTTGGACATGCGCAGCGGTGGCGATATGTCGCTGTTCAGTGGATGGAAAATATCGTCAGGGGTATTCATATAAGCTGTCGCTTGCGGAACTCCTCAAGCAGAGGCTCAGCCAGCAGCTTGGCGTCGGGGTGCGGTGCGCCTGTGGTACCCAATGCCCTCAGGTCGAAGAAATGAAGCCAGTCGGAGACGAAAGCTGTGTGCACGAGCTCGGTATTGGTGTCGAGAGGCAGTACCGCACGTGCCTCCTGCGGTTTCCTTCCTGCTGCCACAAGATTCATGTACGCCTTCTCGGCAGCCATATTGGCGAAAAGCCAGTTCTCATAGTCGTCTGCTGAGCCGTCGGCAACTTTCTGGCAGAGTGTCAGCAGATCATCGGTCGTATTGCCTTGGCACGACACCCATGAGGGAAGGTTGACGGAAATCTCGCCAGAGAATTTCTCCTTTGAGTAGTTGCAGTAGCGTGTAGACTGTTCGGCCATGGAGTTCGCACGATGGCGGTTGAACTCGCGTGTGATTGCCACCTGTGTAGTGAAATGCACGGTCACCCGTCGCTGGTGATGAGGTGTAGGTTCACAGAAGAGGCTCATATCGCTTTCCCACCCGTTCTCGACAAGAACCCTGAGATTAGTCGTGACGAAATCCTCGTCACCGACATTTGTGTATCTTGAGAACTTATTGTAGTGGTACTTGTCGAGTCCGCATCCGCGCAGGTACACCGTTCCATGCTCGAGCATGGCTGTATGCTGGCTCTTAACCATTCGCTCCACAAACGGTTTCGCCGATGTCAGGGTAGCATTGTTCTCACTCTTGTAGCATACTCTTCCGGCACGCTCTATCTGCCTGTATACTCCATCGGGGCCAGGCTGCTGGTCCCATATCTCAAATGAAGGTTGTATTATATTCATCGTATATATTGATTATTTCCAAAATATGATATATGAAGGGGTTTGAGAGGTTTGAGGGGTTTGAGGGGTTTGAGGGGTTAAGAGGGGTTAAGAGGTAAACGGGAGAAACCTTTGACCTTTGACCTTCGTCCTTTGACCTTTGTCCTTTGACCTCAGACCTTTGACCTTCGTCCTTAGTCCTCAGCCCTTAGCCCTCACCTCCCTACATATACGACCAGGCTATCGGCTTTGGCCCTTGACTTCAGCCATGAGCGCAGTCTTGCGGCATCGGCATCCGACAGTTTCGTGCGCGGCTTAAGAGTCACTATTGCCGCCACGTATCGCTTGGCAAGCGCCGTGTCGCATCGGTTCTCAACCATATTTGACAGTCCGATGGTGGTGATGGCGGGGAACAGCGAGGGCACCTCTGTGGATATTTCCTTGGCAAGGCTCTCGTAGTTGACATATCCTGCAAGCTGTGTAGACAACACCGACACCTGTGACGACAGCTCCAGAATTTGCTTCCGGTCGTCCTCGCGGCTACTCGTGGCCTGCGACAGCTGGCTGTTCAATCTCAGCAGGCTGTCCGACTGCTCGCCCTGAATAACTTCGAGCGAGTATTTTCCCAGTCCGTACTGTGACATGCGCCTTACAGCTTCTTTCTGCTTTGCTGCATTTATTTCTTTTCCCACGGCCACAACGTTGAGTGTCTTGGCATCGTTATCAAAAGAATGTGAGATTAGCTGCGTACCTGCCTGCGAAAGCTCGTTCTTCATAAAGCGGCTGACATTGTTGTCGAAGATGCTCCTGCGTACAATACCGATGGTCATCAGCACGGAGGGGATGATAGTTAGCAGGACAATTCCCATGATGATACGCTTGGTGCGCAAAGCCTTGTCAGGCGACAGAAACTCCCTGCGCTGGAAATGCATCAGGCGAACACCGAGGAATGTGGCGAAGCTGATGAAAACGGTGTTGATGAAGAAGAGGTAGAACGCTCCGAGGAAATAGAGCAGATGACCAGTGGCCAGTCCATAGCCGGCTGTGCAGAGTGGTGGCATAAGGGCTGTTGCTATGGCTACGCCTGGAATGACATTGCCCTTGCCTTTCGTGCATATAGCTATGATGCCTGCCGCACCACCACACAGGGCTATGAGCACGTCGTAGAGCGTCGGCGATGTGCGTGCGAGCAGCTCCGACTGAGCCTCGCCCAATGGTGTGATGAGGAAATAGAACGTTGCCGTGAGCACACTTATGAGAGTGGCCACGCCGAAGTTCTTAGCCGAGCGCCGAAGCAGGTCAAGGTCATTGATGCCTATGGCGAGTCCCATGCCGATGATTGGTCCCATGAGCGGTGAGATGAGCATCGCTCCGATGATGACGGCCGTAGAATTGACATTCAGGCCAAGCGATGCAATGAATATGGCGAAAATCAGCACCCACAGGTTGGCTCCCTTGAAGCTCACTCCGCTGCTTATCTGTTCTACTATTTCGTGCTCGTCTTCCTTGTCGGGCATTATGTTGAAGTATACTTTTGCCCTTCTAATAGCATCTGTCAGTGTCATGGTTGTCGGGATTATGATGTTAGTGTGGCAAGGGCTATCTTGCAAGCCACTGCTCAGGATTGAGTTTCGTTTTCTCCTTATATAGGCGGAACTGCAGTACATTGTCTGTTCCTACGGTTCCGAGTGTTTGGCGTGCCCGTACCTTCTGTCCCATGGAGACGGAGACAGAACGCAGGTTGCAGTATACAGAGATATAGGCTCCGTGGCGCACCATGACTACCTTAGAGCCGGAATATCCGAATACGGCACTCACCTCGCCATCGTAAACGCTACGCGCCTGGCATCCGCTGCTTCCCATGAGGTTTATACCCTTGTTGTCGAGCGTTACCCCCTTCAGTCCCTCTACATTATATTGTCCGTAATGGGTCACTATGCGGTAGTTGCCAGTCAGCGGCATAGGCAGCCTTCCCTTATTCGCCTCTATACCGTTGTTCATCAAGCGGTCGGCGGAGCTGAACTTCGTCTCAGCCTCAGCCGTTGCCTTTGCCTCGGCCATTTCCTTCCGGCTCCTCTCAGCCTCCGTTTTAGCCTTCAGCTCAGCGGCCTGTCGCTGTGCCTCGGCCTCCCGTGCGGCCTGCTCAGCCTTTTCCTTCCTTTCAGCAGCAAGCCGCTCAGCCTTCTGCGCGGCCTTCTGCGCGGCATCCGACTTAGCCGTAGCCCTTTCCCTTGCCGCATCCTCACGCGCCTTTCTTGCAGCCTCTTCCGCAAGAGCCGCCTGCCGTGCCTCCTCCTTGAGCTTTGCCTCCCTCGCCTTAGCCTCGGCAATTCGCCGTTCGTTCTCCCTTGCGGCAGCCGCAGCGGCAGCCCTCTTGCGCTCCAGCTCTGCTGCTCTCTTGCGTGCGGCCTCTGCTGCAGCGGCCTTTCTCTTTGCCTCAGCCTCTGCCCTTAGACGTGCCTTCTCCACCTCTTCGGCCACCAGCCTGTCTATCTGTGCGTTAAGGGCCGCATCCTTCTTGCGTTGGTCGGCAATGATGCCCTTTATGGTCTTCTGCTGTTTCTGCAGTCCCTTGACCACCTCCTGCTGCTCGCTTTGCTTAGTCTGCAACTCGGCTTTTTCCCTCATGCCTTTCTGCAGCAGGCTGTTCTTCTGTCCCTTCACAGCCATAAGTTGCTGGCTCTTGTTCTCCACCTCCAGTTGCTTGGCCTTTACCTGCTCGCCCTGCGCGCGCTGGTAGGAGGCATACTCGCGTACAAACCTCAGACGGCGGTACATCTGTGCGAAATCCTTGGCAGAGAATATGAACATGAGCTTATCCTGCGCCGAGCGGTGACGTGACATGTAGCGCATGGACTTGATGAAGTTGCGCTGCCGCTCCTTGAGTTGCTGCCTCAGGGTCTCAAGCTGCGAGGTGAGCATGTCGATGTTGCCGTCGATATGTGCAATGTCCTGCTCTATACCCGTTATGGACTTCTGTCTGTCCTCTATCTCGCTGTTTATGACGAGCAGGTTCTTGAGCCTGTCCTTGACATCAGCCTGATTGGCCCTGAGCGCCTTCTCCTGCTCCTTTATCTTCTTCTGTATGTCGGCCCTCTGGTTCTGCAGTCCCTTGATAGACGCATTGGTGTATACCGTTGCGGGAGCAGTCTTCTTGGCAGTCTTGGTCTGCTTCTTCCGTGTGGTTTTAGCAGACGACTTCCTGGTTGTTGTTGTTTTCTTCGCAGTAGTGGTCTTGCGCTGTGCCGTGGCTGGTACGGCAAGGAGTATGGCGAACAATATGATTAACAGTTTCCTCATTATGTTGCGATGGTAATAACGTATTGCCTTGCATGGCTGCAGGTCAGAAATTCAACAATTTGCCAAAGACATCGGATGCCTCAACCTTCTTGTATCTCGACGACACCTCTGTCCGTGCCTCCCATTTCTCGTCGGTCTTCACCTCGTCCATGTCTATTACTACCCCCGTTGCGCCTTTGCCCTTGATTGCGGCTGACGAGAACGAGAACGACTGGCGGGCAGGGAAGAACTTGCTGCCTACGCTGACAAAGCGCGAGTAGTCCCAATCGAGTGTGGAGTTGCCGTGCGAGGTGCTGGAATGGTTCACCTTGGCCTTTGCTATGCGCCCCGTCACATCCGCGCTCCATGTATAGTCCATGTTGCCCATGTGCAGCGACACCGTCTGGAACTCAGACGTGGCCGAGACTCTGAACTTGTCCATATCGCCCTCGCCCACCTTGTTGCTGCCCGGCAGGAACAGCTGGTTCCAGAAGAGAGCCTGAAGGGAGTAGAAGTTCAGACCGTTGTCACGGAGAAAGTCGAGCTGGTTGTAGTCGGCCTTGATGTATTCCTTGTGCATCCTGTCGAGCACAAGCACATAGTCGGGCGTAAACTCAATCCTTCCCACCTCGCTCCCCAATATAGGTATGAAAGCCTGTATTCTGATAACCTCGTCGCGCCTCATCCTTAATGCTCCCGGCACGGAGACGTCCTTGCTCCCCATCTTGACGTTGAGCGTCATCTTGCCTACGATGTTCTTGGCGTACACCTTTTGGTCAGAGACTTTTCTTACAAAGTCCAGCGGCTCGGACTTACCTTGTGCGTTGCCCGTAGCCGTTTCGTTAGCCGAAACGCCTCCAATGGTCTTGTGTGAAGCGCAGCCTGCGAGCATCACTGTCAGGCAGCAGGCTGCTGCAACTATTATTTGTCTTGTCTTCATTTATTTCTGTATGTACTTTCTTCGTTTAATCTTCCTTCTCAACAGCTTGCTATCGCCTCCCCTGTCTGCGGCCTTCTGCCACAGCTCCACGGCTTTGTCGGTATTGCCCAGCATGGCATATATGTCACCTGCATGCTCGTAGATGTCTGAGTGCATGTCCTCGGTGGAGTCGTTGGCCATGGCCTGGTCTATGTAGATTCTCGCCTCGGAGTATCGCTCCTGCATGAACAGTATCCACGCGTAGGTGTCGAGATATGTTGTCGACTTCGGCTCGGCCTGTATGGTCTTGAGGCTCATCTCCTCGGCCTTCTTCAAGCTGGAACCATCGAGGCTCAGATAATAGGCATAGTTGTTCAGGCACGAGATATTGTCGCTCTTCCAGTGCAGGCAGCTGTCATATGCCGCATACGCCTCCTGCTTCCGTCCCATATTGAAGAGGATGTCTCCCATGGCGGCATAGAAATCGCTCACTATTCCAGGCTCGCTTTCGTCATTGATGTTGTCCACTCCCTTTCGGAATACCTCATACGCCTTGTCATCGTCGCCTTTCATATAGTATCCCATTCCGGCAAAATAGTAGAACACCATCTCCTCGGGGTTATACTGTGTGCCTGGCTCGCTGAGGGCAATGATGTCGTCCATGTTGTGCTCAGGGTACCGCAGCTGTATGAGCTGGAACCTTGCGGCCGCATTGTCCGGAGCTATGTCAAGTAAGGCCACAAGGGCACTGTCGATATATTCCTTGGGCGATTTCTTCATCGACATATATGCTATCTTCATTTCCCTAAGGGCTGTCTCGTCGGGTGCCGCAGCTATCACTCTGTCGAACAGGGACAGCATTGTCAAGCTGTCTCCTCCCTGCCTCTCGTTCTGCTGAATGGCTTGCCTGATAAGCTGCAGCTTGTTGTCGGTAGGTGCCGTCGGACTTATGAGTATCTGCTCCATGATGCTGTCGGCCTTTGCCTCCTGGCCTGTCTGCATGTAGTAGTCATACATTGACAACTGAGCGTAGACGTTGTTGGGTTCCTCCTTCAGCGCATTCGAGAATATCTCCAAAGCATCTTCCTCCCGGCTGTTCTGCATATACCAGTTGCCGAGCATGATGCCGTAGTTGAGGTCATATGGATGCGATGCCGCAAGCTGCTGTACCACCTCGCATGCAGACTTGCTGTCTCCCATAAGCTCATATATTTTCATCTTCGACAGCGCCAGATCATCACTCATTCCGTCAACCTGTTCTATGCGGTTTACCACGTCAAGCATACGTGGATAGTCCTTTCGCTGCTGAAACAGCTGAAGCAATATCTTCATTGCGTCTGTGCGGTACTTGTGAGTGTCACACAGACGGGTATAGGCATCTATGGCCTTATCGTAGTTGCCCGTGCCGATATAGAACTGGGCAAGCTTCTCCTGATAGACCTCATTGTTTGGCGACAGGTCTACGGCACGCTCCAACGATACCAGGGCCAGAGAGTCCTGCCGCATCTCTGACAGGTACATGGCCATGAAAAAGCATGCCTCGGGAGCATCCGGAGATATCTCCAAGGCATGACGCAACAGCTCGAATGCCGATGCCATGTCTCCGGCGCTCTGCCGGCGTATGGACTCAAGAAAAAAATACTGGTAGCGTCCGGCCTGCGCCGTGTTGCTACCCGATATTTCCCCAGCCGCACATACTGCCGGCAATGGCAGCAGGAAGCCTATTGCTAAAAGAACTGTCTTGAAAACACTTTGCTTCATTTCACTCCTGTATGACCATAACCGCCAGTACCGCGCTGAGTCTCGTCCAAAACCTCTACCTCGCAGAAACTGGCTACCTCGTGCCTGGCCACCACCATCTGAGCTATACGCTCACCGTCGCTGACCACAAAGTTGTCTTGTGAGAGATTTATCAGCAACACCATCACCTCGCCACGATAGTCGGCATCGATGGTTCCCGGACTGTTGAGCACAGTAATGCCTTTCTTGTATGCCAAGCCACTCCTTGGGCGCACCTGTGCCTCGTAGCCTGCTGGCAGAGCCATATACAGTCCTGTCGGGATAAGACGGCGCTCAAGAGGGTGCAGAACTATCGGCTCGTCGATATTGGCACGCAAATCCATTCCTGCACTCAGCTCCGTGGCGTATGCTGGAAGCTGATGGCGACTTTTGTTTATGATGTTTATTTTAACCATATATGATTTTTACATTGCCGCAAAATTAGCAAAAAAAACTGAGAACACAATGATTTCTTGATATTTATTAGTACTTTTGCGCCATGATGGAGTGGAAACGACTAATTTCGAACAAAAGGCTCGGCCAGGAACAGAGACATGCTCTCAGGGACGACGACCGCACGGAGTTCAAGAGAGACTACGACAGGCTGATATTCTCCGCACCTTTCCGAAGGTTGCAGAACAAGACACAGGTGTTCCCCTTGCCAGGAAGCATCTTCGTACACAACAGGCTCACACACTCGCTGGAGGTGGCATCGGTGGGGATGTCGCTTGGCAACGACGTATGTCAGATACTGACGCAGAGGCATCCAGAGCTAAAGGATACGCTGTTTCAGGAGATTGGCACCATTGTGGCAGCGGCATGTCTGGCGCACGACCTTGGCAACCCTCCATTTGGACATAGTGGCGAGAAGGCTATACAGACATTCTTTTCCGAGGGAGCCGGCAACGGTATCAAGGAACTCGTCAGCGAGAGATTCTGGGCTGACATCACACACTTCGAGGGCAACGCCAACGCTTTCAGACTGCTCACACACCGCTTTATCGGACGTAGGGAGGGTGGCTTCGCCATGACCTACTCTACATTGGCAAGCATTGTGAAATACCCCTTTGCCAGCACAGAGGCAGGAGAGCATGGAAAATTCGGATTTTTCGCTACTGAGGAGGAAACCTTCTTGAAGATTGCCGACCAGCTTGGCTTGCGGCGACTCTCTGCTCCCGACGCTCCTGCTGCATACGCACGACATCCGCTGGTGTACCTCGTCGAAGCTGCCGACGACATCTGCTACGAGATTATGGACATGGAGGATGCACACAAGCTGAAAGTCCTGTCTTTTGCAGAGACACGCGACCTACTCCTCGGCTTCTTCGATGAAAGGACCAAGGATGAAATCACAGCCAGGATTGAGCATGAGGGCATCAGCGACGAGAACGAGCAAATTGTCTATATGAGAGCCCGTGCGATAAATATTCTGGAGACGGAATGTGTAAAGGTTTTTGTTGATAATGAGGAGGCCATACTGCAAGGCACGTTCAGCGGCAGCCTGGTGTCGCATATCGGGGAACGCACCAAGAAGGCGTACGAGAGATGTGTCAATGTCAGCATGAGAAAAATATACTGCAGCAAGCCAGTCCTCGACATTGAGCTGAGCGGTTACAAGATAATGGAGACACTGATGGAAACCCTCACGCACGCAGCCATAAACCCCGAGCAATTCCACTCCAAACAGCTCATCAGGCGATTCAGCAGCCAATACGACATCTGCAGCCCCGACGTAGAGACAAGGATTATGGCCGTCATAGACTTCGTCAGCGGAATGACCGACATATATGCGCTCGACATCTATCAGAAAATCAATGGGATATCGCTGCCTATAGTGTAATATAGGCTCTATCAAACACCTACATGCCTGCTATACGAGCTTATGGTATAGCAGGCATGTTATGTAGTTATTTTTTGCTCAGTGAAAAAACATGGGGAAGGGATTCCTACATAAAGGCACCTTTCAGGTGTAGTGTACTGAATAAGTTGACACTTTTAACTTATCAGTATGAGACAAAACA
>SAMEA3663028__coassemble_375_pt1 | contig 18349 bp, 16 predicted proteins | sample SAMEA3663028__metabat2_high_PE_024 | metagenome-assembled genome bin SAMEA3663028 (sample SAMEA3663028) | pig gut metagenome | biome: pig gut; feature: pig-associated habitat; material: faeces | place: France | collected 2012 | reverse complement strand
GAACACTTCGGGAACCATAACAATAACAAATAAGTCTAAACTTCTGTTTTATGAAACAAATACTCACCCTTCTGCTTTGTCTTGTCTGCGCGTCAGCGCAGGCAGACAAGCTCGTTACCTATCCCGTCCCACAGGGAGCGGAGCTTAACAACGACTTCGACATCAGTGTAAGAACGCCCGGAGGCCAATGGCAGCACGTAGATGCATATGCTTGGAAAGTGGACAAGCTTGTCAACTGCAGACATACAGCCATGAAAAGCTCCGTTGCCTACTTCGACTTCGAGGGCACCGTGGAGGTAGAGGTGAAGAGCCTGCGCCAGCCAGTAATCGACTCATGCCGCGTGCGTCCGCTCTCCTACAACATCCCCGTAAGCACGGAGGGCAACACCATCCGCTTCACGCTTGACCGCCCGCACGACTTGTCGATAGAGGTGAACGGTGAGATATTCCACAACCTGCAGCTCTTTGCCAACGGCATGGAACCCAAGGTCAAGAAGGGCAAGGACGTCATCTACTTCGGCCCTGGCTACTACGACCTTAAAGACGACTCCATACTCGTCACGTCAGGCAAGACCCTGTACGTGGCAGGAGGCGCATACATAAAAGGCTTCGCAAGCGTATGGAAAGCCAAAAACGTCAAGGTTGTCGGCCACGGCATCATAAATCCAGAACGGCAATGTGCCGGACTTAGGGTGAGATACTCAAGCAATGTTGCCGTCGACGGCATCATAACGACACAGATACCCGTGGGCGGCTCCGACTCCGTGAGCGTGGCCAACTCCAAGGTCATCAGCTGGTACGGATGGGGCGACGGCATGAATGTCTTCGCGTCAAACAATGTCAGCTACAACCACGTGTTCTGCCGCACCAGCGACGACTGCTCAACCATCTACTGCACACGTCTGGGCTACAAGGGCGGATGCAGCAACATACGCATCAAGGACGCCGTATACTGGGCCGACGTCGCACACCCCATCATGATAGGACTGCATGGTGACATCGGCCGCAACGAGATGATCGAGGACGTGGTATACGAGGACGTGGACATACTCGACCATGCCGAGAAGCAGATAGACTATCAGGGATGCATTGCCATAAACAACGGTGACAACATCCTTGTCCGCAACATCACCTTCCGCAACATACGGATAGAGAATTTCCGGCAGGGCATGCTCTTCAACTTCCGTGTGTGCTACAACAAGAAATACTGCCAAGCTCCCGGCCGCGGCATCAGGGACATCAGGCTTGAGAATATCACCTACAATGGCGCACACTCAGAGCTGTCGCTCCTTACGGGCTACTCTCCCGACCGCACCATCGAGAACATCAGCTTCCGCAACCTCGTCATCAACGGCACTCTCATCACCGACACCATGCCCGGCAAGCCTGCATGGTACAAGACGGCCGACATGGCAAGCATATTCGTGGGCGAGCACGTGAGCGGAATAACGTTCAGCAAGTAACGGGCGATTTTTAGGCACACAGGCATCCATTCTCGTATTTTTTTGCTATTTTTGCACCAAATTAGCGAGAATGATGACCGACAATATTTTTTCGCCCATATCCATAGAATCCATAACGGACGCATGCCAATGCACGCACCTCGATGACGTGCTTGCGCTGTTCACAGACGTCACCAAGGTGCCGTTCCCCGTCGTCTCGCGACGCATGAACTGCATCTTGGTGGGTTTGTGCATGCAGGGCACTGCGCACTACAAGGTGGACACCGTCCCCTACGACGTGGAGGCTGGCGATGTCATCATCATTGGAGCAAACCAGGTTGTAGACAGCTGCCGGCTGTCTGCCGACTGCCGCGGCATGGCAATTGCCATGTCCGACAACTTCTTCCGTGAGATTGTTGCCAATGTCCACGAGATTTCCTCCCTATTCCTCTTCTCACGCAAGCATCCTGTATGCCATCTCACAAATGACGAGGCGCAGCTGATGCGCTACTATATCCGCGCGCTCGAATATAAGGTAAACGACACAGCCCACCGCTTCCGACGCGAAACGGTAAGGTCGCTGATGACAACGATGGTCTACGACCTGAGCAACGGCATATACAGAATAATGCACGACGAGGGAAACAGCAGGGCAAGGGCGGAGAAACTGTTCACGGACTTCATAAAACTTGTCGAGGCAAACTTCCGCACCCAACGGCGCGTGGGATGGTATGCACTAAACCTTGGCATAACACCAAAATACCTCTCTGAGGTGATACGCACAGCAAGCAGACGGACACCCAACGAGTGGATTGACGACTATGTTACTCACGAAATAAGGGTGATGCTCAAGAACACCACATTAAGCATCAAGGACATAGCGCAACAGCTCAACTTCCCCAACCAGAGTTTCCTTGGCAAATACTTCAAGGAACACGTGGGAGTAAGCCCGTCGCAATACCGCAAGGACTAAATAACCAGGGCTATCTTTTCACGCACAATCTTACGAGCGTAATACAGACGATACTCTACGGCCCGGACATCAAGTCCCAGTCGGAGGGCTATGTCCTTGGCCGGAAGGCCTTCACTGCGGCTCATGGAATATATGCTGGCATTGATGCTGTTGAGACGTTTGCTGACAACATACTGCTCCACAGCCTCTATGTCCTTTGCCATCACCTCGTGCTCGCACGAGTGCTGTATAGTATCCGGTGTGTCCATAGCTGCCAGCGACTTGCGGCGGAAAGCCTGCCTGCGGCAATAGTCCTTGCGCAGGTTCAGGGCAGTCACCATGACAAGAGCCTTGAGGCTCTCCTCATGAACAATGTCTACTCCGAGGAGCTTCAGGAAAACATTCTGCGTCAGGTCCTCGGCATCCTCCATGGATATACCATATTGCAGGAACACTGACAGAACCTCGTTGCGATAGCTGGCAAATGCCTTGCCCACCAACTGCCCAACTTTATTGCTACTGATGTTCATAAGACTAACTTGATTTAGGTTTTCTGCTGCAAAGTTAGCCTTTTATGAAATACGAAACCTGTTTTTAACGCCTGTAGAGTTACGACCTGCGGAATAGCGGAAAAGTACAGAGGTAAAAGCCTGTATTCCAGATGTTTGAGCAATAGTAAGTACAGTGCGTTTTAAGCGAGACGTACTATACGGCTCTCCGATTTCGTCTGCAAGCAGTGCGGTATCCGCACGTTTGGATGCTATCTGTCTTTATCCTTTCTCTCCAAATATTCCTTGGGCGTACATCCCATAATCTTCTTGAAAACAGCAAAGAAGGAGGTACGCGAGCGGAAGCCGCACTTCTCGGCGATGGCCATGATGGTATATTTGTGATTGTCATCGGCAGCGGCCATGCGCTTGAACTCCCTTATTCGGTATTCTGCGATGAAATCGTAATAATTTCGACGTATGTGCTGTGTGAATATCTGTGAGAGAGTATGGTTGGAGACACCGATGGCAATGGCAAGGTCTGTCATCATCAGGTCTGGATTAAGGTATGGCTTGGAGTCTTCCATATAGGCTGTCAGCCGTCGGGCTATAGCCTCAGCCTCTTTCTGACTTAGCCTGCTGCCCTGGTATTTCACGACCTCGCGTTTTGGGAGCAACCTTATCCATAAGTATTCACGCTTATAATGCCTGCACCACACCACATGGAGTATTACTGCAATGCCAAACACGAGCGCGGCAATAAGCGCCATCGTCGAATATGCCATTGGAACGACAATAGTATAGGTGGCGGCAATACTGTCGTTGCCTTTCACCCTGACCCTAAGCTTGTAGGTGCCGAACGGGAGCGACGGGTAGAATGCCGTCTGGTTTGCGCCAACCATATTCCATTGCTTGTCATATCCCTCAAGCATGTAGTCGTACCTTAGCCTGGTGGTCTTGCCAAATGTCATGGCAGAAAAACGGAGCGACATTCCATCTGCCGACCTGCTCAGCGTAATGGTTCGCGAGGCAATGGCGGCGGTTACTTCGGCATCGTTGAACCAATGGTCTGTCTGTATCTGCGATATCAATACCGGTAAGGCTTTGAGGGTGTTGGCAGCGTTGAGGTCGCTGACTCTTGTCCAAAGGAGTCCCCTGTTTGTAGACACGAGGCACCTGCCATCGGATGCAATCTGGAAGTTCCTCTGGAACTCCATCGATGTCAGTCCGTCAAGGTAACCGTAGCAACGCAAGGAGTCATTGCGGAAGGTATAGAAACCATTATCTGTGCAGAAGTAGCATATTCCGTTGTGTTTTCTGAAAAACGAAATGTTGGGTGCGTCCTCGCCAACATCGAAACTTAGCCTCGTGAAGTTCAGCACGCTGGCGTCTGCCGTCACGGGGAAACCTCTTTGCGGGAGGAACAGCATCTGCCCGTCCTCCATCCTCTGAATATCGCGCAGCTGTCCCAGGGCGACAAACTTGTTGGGGAGGTTCTTGGTGGATATGGTCTCAGAGGTTGGGTCGTAGATGCAGTTGCCGTTGCGCGTAGATATCCATCCGCGTCCCCCAAGGTCGAAGTCTATGCAGAACACCTCCTTGTCGGGCAGCTGTGAATTGGCATTGTCAAACAGCCTGAGCAGACGCCGGTAAGGGTTGTATCTCACAAGCCCCTGATTAGTACATAGCCATAAATTGCCCATTCCATCGTCCCTGCACTGGTACACGAGCGACTTACAGAGCCGGCGTGGCATATCTATATTCATCACTCTCAACGTGGCGGCGTCAATCTCTGTAAAACCAGCCGTCTGAGTTCCTACAATATATCTGTCTCCAGCCTTCGTGAGTGTCGACACATAGCGGGAGCCAAGCTGGTCCTCACCAAAATATTCCACCGTCTGGTGTTCATCGTCTACGATGTAGAGTCCGTTCCGCGTGCCAACGAGTGTTCTATTGCCATCTGCGAGCGAGCAGATGACATGCTGTTTTGAGCTGTCGTGCAAGCCCGGTATTTGATACACCTTGAAAATACCGCTGTTATAGTATGTATGGTCGAGGCCGTAGAACTTGTAGCCTATCCAGTCAATGCCGGCGGCGTCACGGTAGAACACCTGCGGAGTGCCGAACCTTGCCTGCACGCAGTTAGGGTCTCCAGTGTCGTCGTATGCCAAAAGGCTTTTGCCCGTAAGCGGGCTCAGCTCCACGGCTCCATACAAGTCGGAGGCCACAAGCAGATTGCCATTGGCAGACACACTGAGCATATTGACGCAGCTGCCAGGCAAAGCAAAAAAGTGGTAACTTCCGTCACGGGAACTGAACTTCCACAATCCATGCTCCTGTGTTCCTATGAAAATGTCGCCTCCCTGTGTTATGGCAATTCTGCTGGGGCGGATCCTGACTGTCTGGTTGTCAGCTCCGGTAGCATACACATCATCAGACCCTCCTGACAGCACAGGAGCCGGATACAGATGGCCACCCGCATTGCCGGCAAGGTCAATGCCCACGACGCCACTCACCGTTACCGCCCAGACAGCACCTTCACGACCCAAGGACGAGGGGTTCCCCTTACCCACAACAGCTATATCGCACACATTGGTATCGGTAAGGCGTGACGAGCTGTAAATCCTCATCCTCGACAGTCTACCGTCAGAGCCTATACGGAACAGTCCTCCTACCGTGGCGACAAGCATTTCTCCGCGGGGAGTCTTCCTTATGGCACGGACCTCACAGTCGATATCCTCTGAATAAACCCTCTTTGTCTCAAGCGTCGTTGGGTCGAAGAGCCACAGTCCCTCCTGATTGCCGACATAGTAATGCGTAGGGTCTGCCTCGAAGAGTGCGTAGACTATATTGTATTTTCTGTCACTACGTCCGGTTATGGGAATATTAACCACGTTGACACCATCGTAGCGGGTGATGCCAGTGAAAGTGCCGAGATACACAAACCCATCGGAACCACGCATGATGGATATGACCGAGCCGTTCTGCATGCCATCGTCTATTGTCAGGCTATGCATGTTTTCTGTCTGCCCCTTCAAGGATAGCGGCAACAACAGCAGTATCAGTATCAATATAATGGTATTCATTGTTTGTGGCTTTCAGTATTGGTGCAAATATAACACAAAAACCTCAATAATACGATAAAATCGGCAAAAAAATCGTTCCATACATGGGCAACTTCAGGCAAATAAGACATTTCGAGTGAATACCGCTTATTGCTGCGTGGTCTGTGTATGTTGACTTCACTGCCATTAAGGTTAATAACCTTAAGGCCGTAAGGTTATTAACCTTATCAGCGGTGTAGTCATATTCACAGACCATGACAGTTATATCCGACTCACTTCAAAGATATTATTCTTTTAATCATCACTCCATATTTCAGCCGAACCTAATTATCTCATTACACATCATGTATTACGGTTTATGCAAGCGGACGTTTTTTTGTGCAACAGGAATATGAATTGTAATCAATGCGCCTACAACGCAACGGGGCAATATCTTAAAAAAAATAAAATTATGCATATATAATAAGGTATAAGCAAAAGTTTTAGTTACTTTTGTGCCCCATAAATATCAAATGGCAACTATGCAAGACAATTTAGTTATCGTAGAGAGCCCCGCAAAGGCAAAGACTATTGAGAAGTTCCTGGGCAACGACTTCAAGGTGATGTCGAGCTACGGTCATATCAGAGACCTTAAGAAGAAAGAGCTGAGCATCGACGAGCAGTCGATGGAACCGCACTACGAGATACCCGAGGAGAAGAGAAAGCTCGTCTCCGAGCTGAAGAGCAGCGCCAAGAAAGCTAAGCAGGTATGGCTCGCATCCGATGAGGACCGCGAGGGAGAGGCCATCTCATGGCATCTGTGCGAGGTGCTCGGCCTTGACGAGGAAAAGACCAAGCGCATCGTCTTCCACGAAATAACCAAGCCGGCCATACTCAAGGCCATTGAGACACCACGCCATCTGGACATGAACCTTGTGAATGCGCAGCAGGCGCGCAGGGTTCTCGACAGGCTGGTGGGCTTCAAGCTCTCGCCGGTACTGTGGCGCAAGGTGAAGCCCTCGCTCTCGGCAGGACGCGTGCAGAGCGTGGCCGTGAGACTGATTGTCGAGCGGGAGCGGGAGATACAGGCTTTCACGAGCGAGCCCTACTACAGGATAAACGCCCTGTTCGGAGTGACAAACGCCGACGGCAGCATGAGCGAGCTGAAAGCAGAGCTGGACATCAGGTTCAAGACCCACGCTGAGGCACTGGCATTTCTGGAGGAGTGCAAAGACTGCAACTTCCATGTGGGTGGGGTACAGAAGAAGCCCCTCAAGCGCATGCCTGCTCCTCCGTTCACCACGTCGACACTACAGCAGGAGGCAGCCAGAAAACTGGGCTTCACGGTTAGCCAGACGATGATGGTGGCCCAGCACTTGTATGAGAACGGTCAGATAACATACATGCGTACCGACAGCGTAAACCTCTCGGCACTGGCACTGAACTCAAGCGAGGATACCATCACAAGGCTCTTCGGAGAGAAATACTCCAAGAAACGCAACTACCATACTCACTCCAAGGGTGCACAGGAGGCTCACGAGGCCATCAGGCCTACGGCCATGGAGAGACAGAGCATAGAGGGCACTGTGCAGGAGCGCCGGCTATACGACCTGATATGGAAGAGAACCATAGCCTCCCAGATGGCCGACGCACAGATAGAGAAAACTACAGTCACCATCGATGCCGACGGCAATAGCCACAAGTTTGTGGCCAACGGAGAGGTGGTGACCTTCGACGGCTTCCTGAAGGTGTACACGGAGTCTGCAGACGATGACGGCCGCAACGCCGAAGACTTGTCGCTGCTGCCAGTACTCCACGAGGGCGACCCACTGGAGCGCAGAGATATAACATCCACCGAAAGGTTCAGTCAGGGACCGGCACGATATACTGAGGCAAGCCTGGTACACAAGCTGGAGGAGCTGGGCATCGGCCGTCCGTCAACGTACGCTCCGACCATTTCCACCATACAGCAGAGGGAATACGTGCAGAAAGGCGACAAGAGCGGAGTGGAAAGGCAGTATGCCATAGACACTCTGAAGGGCTCGATGGTGACGTCGAGGACGAAGGTGGAAATGGCGGGCTCAGACAAGGGCAAGCTGCTGCCGACAGACATTGGCATGGTGGTGAACGACTTCCTGATGAGGAACTTCCCCGAGATTATGGACTACAATTTCACAGCACGCGTAGAGGAACAGTTCGACCTCATTGCCGAAGGCAAGGCTGAGTGGCTGAAGATGATGAGAGGTTTTGACAAGGACTTCGAGCCTGTCGTGGACAAGGTGATGAACGAACGCTCTGAGCACAAGGCGGGAGAGAGGCTCTTGGGCAACGATCCGAAGACGGGTAGGCCGGTGTATGTGAAGATATGCCGTTTCGGTCCTGCTGTACAGATAGGGTCTGCCGATGACGAGAACAAGCCTCAGTTCGCACAGATGCCCGCCGACAAGAGCATTGAGAGCATAACGCTTGAGGAGGCACTGGAGCTGTTCAAGCTGCCACGCACAGTGGGCACATTCGAGGGTACGCCAGTGGTGATTGGCGCAGGCAAGTTCGGACCATACGTGCTACACCAGAAGAAGTATGCCTCGCTGCCTAAGGACGAGGACCCCATGACGGTGACCATCGAAAAGGCTATAGAGATTATCGTGCGCAAGCGCAAGCAGGAGGAGCAACGCCATATAAAGACCTTCGAGGAGGATGCGGGTATGGAGGTGCTGAACGGACGGTATGGCCCATACCTGGCATACGACGGAAAGAACTACAGGTTGCCCAAGGCACTGCACGACAAGGCTGCTGAGCTGACCTACAGCCAGTGTATGGAGATTGTCAACAAAGCTCCGGAACCTAAGACCAAGAGGAAATAGCCATACACGCTTTATGAAGAGGATTATTCTGATTGGCTACATGGGCTCGGGCAAAACCACTATAGGCAAGGCCCTGAGCAAGGAAACCGGCTTGCCGTTCTACGACCTTGACTGGTACATAGAGAGCAGGATGAGGAAAACGGTGAAGCAGATTTTCGACTCGGCAGGCGAGGAGGGGTTCAGGAAGATTGAGCGCAACATGCTGCACGAGGTGGCGGAGTTCGAGAACGTCATCATAAGTTGCGGAGGCGGAACGCCTTGCTTCTACGACAACATGGAATATATCAACAACCAAGGCGACACGGTATACCTTAAGGCAACGCCGGAGGTGCTCTACGGACACCTGAAGATGGGTAAGTCCGTACGGCCGCTACTGCTCAACAAGACTCCCGAGGAAGTGCAGATATTCATAAGAGAACAGCTCGAATACCGGAGGCACTTCTACGAGAGGGCCAAGCACACGCTGGACGTAAGCCTGATGGACAACTACGAAAAAATAAAGTTCTCTGTAGAGAACATACGCGGCATACTGGGCATCTGACTACATCGGCCCACCCGCACAACACTATTAAAACAGTAACAAACTTCGCCCACAGCTGCGGGGCAACCATACCACAACTGCAACATGAAGAAATGGACCATTGAAGACTCGAAGGAACTCTACAACATCAACGGATGGGGAGTGTCCTATTTCGGTATCAACAACAAGGGTGACGTCTACGTATCACCATGCAAGAACAACGCCCAGATAGACCTCAGAGAGGTCATGGACGAGCTGGCATTGCGCGATGTCACTCCTCCTGTGCTGCTGCGGTTCCCAGACATTCTCGACAACCGCATCGAGAAAACGGCAAGCTGCTTCCAACAGGCGAAGGAGGAATACGACTACAAGGGTGAGAACTTCATCATCTACCCCATAAAGGTTAACCAGATACAGCCAGTAGTGGAGGAGATTATCTCGCACGGACGAAAGTTCAACCTCGGACTGGAGGCTGGCTCCAAACCAGAGCTGCACGCTGTCATCGCTGTACAATGCCAAAGCGACTCGCTCATAATCTGCAACGGCTACAAAGACCAGGCATACATCGAGCTGGCTCTGCTGGCACAGAAGATGGGCAAGAGAATATTCATCGTCGTGGAGAAACTCAACGAGCTGGAAACCATTGCCAAGGTGGCCAAGAAACTCAACGTCAAGCCCAACCTCGGCATCAGGATAAAACTCGCATCGAGCGGCTCTGGAAAATGGGAGGAAAGCGGAGGAGACGCCTCGAAGTTCGGACTAACCTCTGCTGAGCTGCTGCAGGCTCTTGACATACTTAAGCAGAAGGGAATGCAGGAATGCCTCAGGCTCATACACTTCCACATAGGCTCGCAGATAACCAAGATCAGAAGAATACAGACTGCCCTAAGGGAGGCCGCACAGTTCTACATCAACCTCCACAAGATGGGCTACGACGTGGAATTCGTAGACTGCGGTGGAGGATTGGGCGTTGACTACGACGGCACACGCTCTTCGAACAGCGAAAGCTCAGTGAACTACAGCATCCAGGAGTATGTCAACGACTGTATATACACCTTCGTTGACGCTGCCGACAAGAACGGCATACGCCACCCCAACATCATTACCGAGAGCGGACGCTCACTGACCGCCCACCACTCGGTGCTGGTCATTGACGTGCTCGAAACGGCAAGTCTGCCGGAAATGCCAGAGGAGTTTGAGGCCAAGGCCAATGACCACCAGCTGGTAAAGGACCTGTACGAGATTTGGGACAACCTGAACCCAAGGACCATGCTTGAGGACTGGCACGATGCCGAGCAAATTAGGGACGAGGCACTCGAATTGTTCAGTCACGGCATCGTTGACCTGAAGACAAGGGCTGAGATAGAGAGGATGTACTGGAGCGTAGCACACGAGATTAACGCACTGGCCAAGAGCATGAAGCACGTGCCAGAGGAACTGAAGAACCTCGACAAGCTGCTTGCCGACAAGTATTTCTGCAACTTCTCGCTGTTCCAAAGCCTGCCCGACTCATGGGCCATCGACCAGCTGTTCCCCATTATGCCCATACAGCGGCTCAACGAAAGACCGACAAGGCACGCCACCCTGCAGGACATCACATGCGACTCGGACGGAAAGATATCAAACTTCGTAGCCGACGGACATATCAAGCACGTGCTACCTATACACGCACTGAGAAAAAACGAAAACTACTATCTTGGCGTATTCCTCATCGGAGCATATCAGGAAATTCTCGGCGACATGCATAACCTGTTCGGAGATACCAACGCCGTACATATCTCTGTTAAGGATGGCAAATACCACATCGACCAGATTATTGATGGCGAGACTGTTGAGGAGGTACTCGACTACGTGCAGTATAATCCAAAAAAACTCGTAAGGCAACTGGAGACATGGGTGACAAAGAGTGTGAAGGAGGGGAAAATTAGCCTAGAAGAGGGAAAAGAGTTCCTCGGCACCTACCGCTCAGGACTCTACGGATATACCTATCTGGAATAAAGAAATCACGATGAAACCGATATAAATGGACAATATCACTGTAATTAAAGTCGGCGGGGCCGTCGTCGAGGACGAGGCTCAGCTGAAACAGTTGCTCAAGGACTTTGCTGCCATACCCGGCCGCAAGGTCCTTGTGCATGGAGGAGGAAGAAGAGCCACAAGCGTTGCCGCACAGCTGGGCATAGAGAGCAAGATGGTGAACGGAAGGAGAATTACCGACAGCGCCATGCTTGATGTGGTGACGATGGTCTACGGAGGACTGGTCAACAAAAACCTTGTTGCCAGACTGCAGGCAGCTGGCGTCAACGCACTCGGGCTGACGGGTGCCGACATCAATGTCATACGCTCGCACAAAAGGCCTATAAAGGACGGCATAGACTTCGGCTTCGTGGGAGATGTCGACAAGGCCGACGGACAGATGCTGCACACACTCGTAGAGGCTGGCATCACACCCGTCATGGCACCACTTACGCACGACGGCATGGGCAACATACTCAACACCAACGCCGACACCATAGCGTCAGTAACGGCCATGGCTCTTACACCATATTATAATGTTACCCTCATCTTCTGCTTCGAGAAAAAAGGCGTGCTGGCAAATCCCGATGATGACGACAGCGTGATAGGCTGCATCAGCGCCGGGGAATTCAAGACGCTGGTCGAAAACGGAACGGTAGCAGGAGGAATGATACCCAAGCTCGAGAACTCGTTCAACGCCATACGCAACGGTGTAGAAAAGGTCGTCATCACCAAGGCTAATGCAATTGACGGCCAACATGGCACAGTACTGAGGAAATAAACCCCCACAAGCCACCATGACAATAGTAGCCTCGTAAAGTTAACGAAGGTTAAAACACAAGGCTGCACGTAACATTATCCACCACCAATCGTCAACCATTTAGAGAACAAAATGAAAAAGGTCAGCTTCCGAAACGACATCCTGCCCCTGAAGAATATTCTCTACAGGCTTGCCCTGCGCATCACGTGCAACAATGCAGAGGCAGAGGACATCGTACAGGACACGCTGATGAAAGTCTGGAACCGAAGGGAACGCTGGGACGAGATAGACTCCATTGAAGCTTTCTGCATGACAATCTGCAGAAACCTTGCCCTCGACAGAATGAGGAAAATGGACAACCATAACAGCTCACTCGAAGACAACCTGCACGAGACACCGTCGGCAACAAGAAACCCCTACGAGGAAATGAACCAGAAAGACCGAATACAGCTGGTCAGAAGACTCGTTGACTCTCTGCCTGAGAAACAGCGCACATGCATGCAGCTGCGCGACTTCGAGGGAAAATCCTACAAGGAGGTGGCCGAGATACTACAGATATCTGAAGACCAGGTAAAGGTCAATATCTTTAGGGCAAGGCAAACCATTAAGCAACGATTTAAGGAACTCGACGATTATGGACTATAAATATATCAACCAACTGCTCGAACGCTACTGGCGATGCGAGACATCACTGGAGGAGGAAGACATTCTGAGGTCGTTCTTCAGCCAGAAGGAGGTACCCGTGGAGCTGCTGAGATTCAAGGACCTGTTCACATACGAGCAGGCCGAGAAGAAAAGCGACACACTTGGAGAAGACTTCGACAGAAGGTTGCTTGCCATGACGGAGGACGCCGCACCGGTAAAGGCCAGGACCATCTCTATGGCACAAAGGCTAAGGCCCATCTTCAAGGCTGCCGCCATGGTGGCCATCATCCTCACATTGGGCAATGCGCTCCAGGTACCGTTCGCCGGCAAGGACGCTGACCCCATAAGCCAATACGATGGCTATGACAACATAAGGAAGGGCACGTCAATAGCCATGACGGACAGCGCAGTGGTAGACTCCATGAAAAGGAGCATAGCCGAACCACAGGCACAGAGGCCCGACATGCTGAAATAAGACTATATTTCTATGCTTTCTCTATATAATCATGTTTAGTAAAACAACCTGAAGCTGTGAAGCTTCTAATCTCTCAAATTTTTCATATCATACTAAAACTACGAGACCGCAACTCAATCGTGAGCTTGCGGTCTCTTCCTTTTATGGACAATTGCCAGACATTGCTGATAATTGCCTACATTGCCATTATCCAAAAACGTTTCGACAATTGCTGGTAAATTTTCCACAATTGCCATTTCCCGTCCGATTACGGACAATTTCACGGAAATCACGGAAATCACGGTCATTCGCGGAAATTCGCGTTCACAAAAAAAACATTCACCAAAACCAATTCCCGTTCCACATTCTCACGACTCCCCCTCAGTTCTGCGTAGCCTCTGCGTAAGCTGAAAGAGACTTGGCAGAAAGATGCACAACGAGAACAGCAGCAACATCATTACCGTAGTCTGATTGCCTCCGAAAAGGTCGGAGATGGTGCCGTTGCTGCTCTGCGGCAACAGGTTGTAGGCGACAAAGGCCACCGAATTGTTAACCCAATGGAACACGACACCGGGAACAATGCTGTCGGTACGGTAATACATCCATCCAAGAAGCAGGCCGACAAGGGTAGCATGCACAAACTGCGGTCCATTGCCGTGACATCCGCCAAACACCAACGCCGAGATGACTATTGCCACCCAATGCCTTTTTTTACTGGTAACGGCAAGAAGCCTGCGCAATACTGCCCCACGGAACACCATCTCCTCGGCAACAGGGATGAGCACTCCAACGGCCATATATCCCCAGGGTGTGGCCATAACCTGCTCCAGCAGGCGGAGTGTGTCGGCGGGCATATCCAGCTCCAGCTGCTCAAGCATCCACTCCGACGGCGCTATGCTGCCAAACGCAAGAAGAACCACCCACAGCAGCACAGCCCATGGACGTCCCGCCAGATACCTACGGGAATAGGGTGACCACCTGCGATAGGCAAACAGCCATATCGTGGCAACAGCGCTCAAGGCGGAGCTGGCGGCCATGGACACCCCTGGCCCCATCTCGACAAACTTCCCTACCAACATAGCGGCGGAACTGAACAAAATCTGTAGAAGCAAAAACAATATCAGATAGAGCATCACGTCAACGCCTGCCCTCACAAAGGTGTTTCTTATTGTCATCATTATCAAACATTTTGGTTATTGTCATTCTGTCCTCATGCAACTGGGCTACCAGCTGCCCTATGTAGGTAAACTTCCTCTCGTCCCTCACCCTATGGCAGAACTCCACAGTAAGGGTCTTTCCATAAAGGTCGCCGTCAAAGTCAAGGATATTCACCTCAAAGGTAGTATGATGCCCGTTGAAGGTAGGCCGCCTGCCGATATTCATCATCCCCCGGTAGCGGTTCCCTATCCCGTCCACGCCCACCATCACTCCATAGACACCATTGGCAGGGTGCAGCAGGGAAGTCTCCGCAGGGACGATGTTCGCCGTAGGGAATCCTATCTTCCTGCCCTCCTGATATCCTCCCACCACCTTGCCCGTGATGGCATACGGACGGCCAAGGCATTTTCTGGCAAGCTCCATGTCGCCAGCTGCAACAAGCCTTCGCACAACCGACGAGCTTACCCTAAGGCCGTCAACATCGTAAGGCAGGCCGCGGCTCACGTCTATTCCCAGTTCCCTGCCCCACTCCACGTAATCTCCGAACCGAGCGTCACGGTCATGGCCAAAGCGGTTGTCGTAACCAAGGACAAGGCCGCAGACATTCAGCCTGCAGCGCAGGATGTCTGCCATGAAAGTACGGGCAGGCATGGCCGCCAGCTCACGAGTGAAACGCAATACCACACAATGCTCAATGCCACTCTGTCCAATGAGCGACAGTTTATCGTCAAGCGTCGTCAGCAGCGCCGGACGGTAATCGCTGTCCAGCACCTCGCGCGGATGCCGGTCGAAGGTAATTGCCATTGGCTGCACCCCCCGCCTTCCAGCCTCTTCTATCACCTGAGCCAGCAGGTAGCGATGGCCAAGGTGAACGCCATCGAAGAACCCTATCGTGGCAACAGCCGGTTGCAAGGCTACAGCCTCATCAGTAAGCGTCGTAATCCTCATATCTTTCTCCTGCTCTATCTGCCTTTGCCTGCAAAGGTACTGAAAAACAGGGTAAGCAACAACTAATACAAGCAGATTTAGTCACTTTTCACAAAAAAAATTTGGATATTCAAGATAAACACCGTATCTTTGCACCCACAAAACTTACCGATACCTTATCGTTAAGCCGGACTTGTAGCTCAGTTGGTTAGAGCAACAGACTCATAATCTGGAGGTCCTAGGTTCAAGCCCTAGCTGGTCCACACTTAGAATCAAGCAGTTACAAACAAAGTAACTGCTTTTTTCATACTCTTGCGTAAACAATGCGTAAACAAACTATTTGAGTCAACACTTTTAAAGCATATGAAATTAATTAAAACTCTATGAGTGTGCATAACTATTTTGAACTGAATCTATAAAGACCTAATACTTCCATACACCAACGCATGTTAATAATAGAAATATGAATTACGAATTTATTATTGGTACTGCTATCGGAGTAGCAGGTTTGGTTTTAACTTGGATTTGTAGTAAAGAACAGATAAAAAGTTACTTCAAACCTAGCATGAAGGACTTGTTGACTCAACTTACATCAACAAATCTTTCTACGAGAGAACAAAAGGCGATTCTTCTAAAAATTAACCGTAAACTTAAAATTTACGGAAATAGTTTGTCATCAGATTATATTGAAACATTCTCTCCTAAGAGCAATACAAAGTCTGCCATCTTGCTTGATATGTGCCTTGCAAACAAGATAGACCCAACGCCAGATATTTGTAAAGCCTTTTTGGATTATAATTCGCCAGCACTAAGAAATGATTATCTACAAGCGATAAAAACAGCTGAAGTTAAGCCTGAGAAGGAATCTGCATCAAAACAAAAGTCTTCAGAAAACAAACAAACTAATGTAATGAGACCAAATACAGTTTATGTTTCAAGTATATTGAAAGAAAAGTTCCCAAAAGCAGCAAACGAACTGTTTTCTGTATTAAGGAAGTATAATGTTACTGTAAAGGAACTCACTCATACAAAAGACATTTGGTGTCGTGATTATATGCCAGTACAAAATAGTCATGGTGAACTGATACAGTTTAATTATGATCCGTCATACTTAAAAGGTGAAAAAGAGTGGGAAGAATCAAGAAGCGATGTTCACGAAGTATGTGAGGCAAACGGTATTCATCCTATCTTCTCTGACATTAAGATTGATGGCGGTAATGTTGTTATGTGCGGTGACAAGGCAATTCTTACAAATCGCATATTCTCTGAGAATCCAGAGTTCAACAAAGAGGAATTGGTAAAAGAGATAGAACGTTTGTTAAAGGCAAAGGTGTATATCATTCCTGCGTATTCTCCTTCAGAAGATGTAACAGGACATGCTGATGGCATGGTTAGATTTGTGGATGAAAACACAATACTTGGTAATGACAGAACAGAAGATTATCAGTATATCATAAAGGGATTAGACAAAGTCTGTAAGGAGGCAGGAATGAAATTTGTTGATATACCTTACTTCATTCCGAAAGAGGATAAGAGTCATGAAATGAATGCTATAGGCATCTATGTCAATTATCTTGAAGTCGGTAATCTGATAGTATTGCCTAAATTCGGTGTAGAGGGGAACAAAGATCAGGAAACAAAAGATTTGTTCCATAAAATTTTCCCTGACAGAATCATTGAGACTGTTGACTATAACGAAGTAGCAGTTGAAGGAGGTCTTTTGAATTGCAGTACATGGACTATAAAAGAATAACAATATGACGATAAAGACACACCACATTTTATTGATCGTGCTTGCATTGACTTTGTTCTCTTGCGCCAAGAGTCCTGAAGAGAAAGCAAGAACCTTGTTTGAGGAAAGTATTAAACCGCGAATGGGTAATCCAGATCTCTATGAATATATGCAAATGACAGATTTGGACAGTGCCTATTCTTCTTTGTCAATAGATAGGAATTACCTTGCATTAAAGGATTCCCTAAAGAAGAATAAGACAACGATTTTTGATGCTTTCTCTAAGAACTATAAGGCAAAGGAGAAAAAGGAAAAAGCCTTAGAACAGGAGATAAAGGACTATGAGGATTCGTTTGTCCCACAGTATATTGGCTGGCATTCAATCATTGAGTTTCGTGCGGAGAATCTTTTTGGAGGCAGACAAATATACAAAGCCGATGTTTATTTCAATGATGAACTAACAAAATGCCTTGATTGGTTCGTTGAAGCAGAATAACATTCATCTTGTTATGATTGACAAATGAACAGACAAACCCACTAATTTTCAGCAGTAATGCCGATTGTCAGTGGGTTTATTGTTGGCTTACCCTAACGGTCGTCGAGCTACGCTCAGCGCTTGCGATGCTCTGCCTTCAGTGCAGAGAACCTTCCCAAAATGAATCCCACAAGTCATGATGGATGCTCGGCTCTGCCGCTTTCATAACTTAGTGGAGAAAGAACATTAGATTACTTCGTCCAGTGGTAATGGTTGTCAAGTATCAGGAAGATAGCCAAGCCGAATATGACAATACCAAGGACAAAAAAGAACCAGACGAAATACTGCACATAGTGTCCGAGGTAGGTTCCATCATATTCCTTGTACCTGTTCTGAGCCCTTCTGAGCTCATCTGCAAACATTTCATTGACCTCATGGATATGCTTTCGCATCTGACCAGTCATCCATTTGTGTTCTTTGTCGAACATTTCCTGAATCGTCTTCCAGTCTTCATCAGCAACCTTGACTGAAACCTGCAACTTGGTTGGGGCATCCTCCAGAACCTTGTCAATGTGGGTGTTTATGGTGTCAACCTTACCGCTGATAGTGTCAACGGCATTGCCAAGGGCATTTTGAGCCGAATTGTACTTACGGATGGCAGACTCCAGTTGAAGAGTGGCATTGATCCGAGTGTTGGTCGCTTTGTCAATGTTATCACTCAACTGTCTGAGTTCAGGCACACGACTGACAACAGCGTCCTCGGCATCATGCTCTTCAATCTCTTCCTGGACTTCATTCATCATGTCATCGAAGTCAGGCCCGAAATCGTTCGTCTATTGTGGGATGTGCTTCCTGATCAGTTAGATGACAAG
>SAMEA3663028__coassemble_304_pt1 | contig 20818 bp, 15 predicted proteins | sample SAMEA3663028__metabat2_high_PE_024 | metagenome-assembled genome bin SAMEA3663028 (sample SAMEA3663028) | pig gut metagenome | biome: pig gut; feature: pig-associated habitat; material: faeces | place: France | collected 2012 | reverse complement strand
ACGAGAAGACCATGGTAACGGAGAATATCGTAACTGTGAAAGAGTTCCCTGACTTCAAGCCTACCATTCTGGGCATTCCGTCTATGGACGCTTCGGGAGTAGCCTACCCCATTCTCTGTGAGAACGGCAACACATACGAGTTCTCTACAACAGAAGGTGCTATCGTAAAACCTACAAAGCTGAAATACACCTATGCGCAGAACATGATTGTGCGTGACAACGGCACGGGCAATAACTACGAGCTGCTGTTGTGGGACAACGAGATTGGCGGCCTGCTACAGATATACAATGGCTATGGACCATATTATTGCAGCAAGACCTACCATCTGACACGCGAGAAATGCAATGGTACGGAAAACTATTTCGATGGCCGCACATTATGCAAGATGGTACTCGTGAGGATGACTGACGAGCAGGCCAAGACCAATGACCCTCAGGCACTCGTAATAGCAAAGACGGCAACAGGACTGGTACAGAAGGTTGTTGTGAACACCTCTTTCTGGAAGTACAACTTCGACACTGCCGAGACAGTGCTTGCCGACAACGGAGGTGTGAAGATGGCCAACATCAATACATGCCCTGTATCTGAGACTACTCCCGCCATCGCCAACATGACCTACTATTCCATGCTCTATGCTGACGGCAACAAGGTGATGAGATGGAACTACACCACTTCGCAGCTGATGAACAAGGCCGACGTACTGCAGACCGTAGGCAGCGACAATGCCATCATTACAGGATTTGAGATAAGCCCCGACCACAAGCGTACTTACGTGGCATTCTATGATCCTTCACAGCAGGGCAAGAACGGTAGCCTATGGGTGATCGATACGGACAAAGGCACCATACTCGAGAAGCATGACAACATAGCCTACCGGCCTGTGAGGATGATATACAAGAAGAAATAGAATTATCAGCAAGATATATCCGGCAACGACAAAATAAAAACACAGCTATGTCAAAAACCATCATGTCTGCCATGCTTGTGTCACTGCTGTTCAGTGCCACAAGCATGGATGTTAAAGCAAAGACTAAAACCATGCAGTTACGCATCATAGAGACCTCAGACGTTCACGGGAGTTTCTTTCCGTATGACTTCATCACCCGCAAGCCCAAGCAGGGCACCCTCGCACGAGTAAGCTCATACATAAAGGCGCAGAGAAAGATGTACGGCGACAAGGTGATACTGCTTGAAAATGGCGACATCCTCCAAGGACAGCCCACCTGCTACTATTACAACTATATTAATACGCAGGTACCCAACGTGGCATCGAAAATCATGAACTATATGAATTACGACGCCGCTACAATTGGCAATCATGACATAGAGACCGGGCATGCCGTATATGACAAGTGGGCTTCGGAAGTGAACTGCCCCATGCTTGGCGCCAACATCATTGAGACTGCTACTGGCAGGCCCTATTTCCTTCCCTACACCATCATCAACCGTGAGGGAGCAAAGATTGCAATAGTCGGACTAATTTCCCCGGCTATCCCCAACTGGCTCACGGAAAATTTATGGAGCGGCATGCGTTTTGACGAGATGGTATCATCCGCCCGCCAAACAATATCTACCCTGAAGGAAGAAGAACATCCCGACATAATCATCGGACTGTTCCATAGCGGAAAGGAGGGCGGAATAACCACCGACACTTACACGGAAAACGCATCCTTGGAGGTTGCTGTCAATGTTGCAGGCTTCGATGCGGTATTTTTCGGCCACGACCACACTACGTTCGCAGAAACAATAACCAATGACGAGGGAAGAGAAGTACTATGCCTCGACCCTGCCAACAATGCCCGATATGTGGCCCAAGCTGTCATTAACATGGAAAAGCACAAGGGCAAGTGGACGGTAACCGAAAAGCATGGAGAGCTGGTGGATGTAACCACCCAGCCGATAGACGAGGATTTCATTGCACATTTCAGCTCCGACATAGAAGAGGTAAACAGGTTCGTTGGACGAAAGATTGGAGAGTTTGGCAATACGATAACATCGCAGGAATGCTTCTTCGGCAGCAGTGCCTTCACCGACCTGATTCTCAACCTGCAGTTGCAGATAACGGGAGCCGACATTTCCTTCAACGCTCCATTGTCATCAAATGCCACCATAGCCGAAGGTCCCGTATACATCTCCGACATGTTCAACCTCTATAAATACGAGAACCAGCTATACGTAATGCGCCTCAAGGGTAGCGAGATAAGAAAGCATCTGGAGATGAGCTACGACCAATGGGTGAACACAATGCGCAATGCCGACGACCACCTGCTGCTCATTGAGCGCAAGAAGAGAAACAATGTCGAGAAGTGGGACTTCCGCAACATGACCTTCAACTTCGACAGCGCGGCTGGCATCGACTATGAGGTAGACGTCACCAAGCCCGACGGGGAGAAGGTACGAATACTGCGTATGTCTGACGGCAGGCCGTTCAGCGAGGACGAATATTACAAGGTGGCCGTGAACAGCTATCGTGGCAATGGCGGTGGCGAATTGCTGACCCGTGGTGCCGGTATTCCGCACGACAGTCTGGAGAGCCGCATCATATACCGTAGCGAGAAAGACCAGCGCTATTACCTGATGAAGGAGATAGAGAAGCTCGGAACCATTACGCCAAAAGCCAACAACAACTGGCGTTTCGTGCCCGACAGCCTCGTTGCTCCAGCCGCCAAGCGCGACTACGACCTGTTGTTCGGGAAAAAGGATAAATAAAATCACAACAATCAGAACTCATCACCATGGCATACTATTTCATCTTCTGCAAAAGCGACATCCTGCTGCAGCGCAATGATGACGGAACATATACAATACCTCTTTCCGACACTCCTCCCTTAGGTGTCAAGCCCTGGACGCACATCATGAAAGTGGGCAATATGGATGATGGTATTGGTTCTGAAGCCTACTACATAGACAATCCTGTTACCGATGATCCGCGCTACGAGATGTGCGGTCTGCGCCAGTCGTTCTACAAGTTGCCGCATGAGTTGTATCTTATGGCCGGCAAATGCCACGAACTTCTCTACTGGGACTCAACGACAAAATTCTGTGGTGTATGCGGTGCCCCAATGAAGATTCATACCAACATATCAAAGCGTTGCACGGAGTGTGGCAAGGAGGTATGGCCACAGCTTGCCACAGCCATCATCGTACTCATACACCGGGGCGATGAGGTGTTGTTGGTTCATGCCCGCAACTTCCGAGGCAACTTCTTTGGTCTCGTGGCAGGATTTGTGGAGACTGGTGAGACATTGGAGGAGGCCGTCCACCGTGAGGTTATGGAGGAGACTGGACTCACTGTTACCAACCTGCGCTATTTCGGCTCACAGCCATGGCCCTTCCCCTGTGGCCTTATGGTTGGTTTTAATGCCGACTACGTAAGTGGTGACATTCATCTGCAACGTAGCGAGCTGGCATGCGGCGGATGGTTCAGACGCGACAATCTGCCCCAGATACCCGAAAAGCTGAGCATAGCACGCAAAATTCTTGACGACTGGCTGGAAAACCCATAGCTTTAACATAGTTTCACCCCCGTTATTCTTTATCTTTGGAATTATTCTGTTAACTTTGCATAATAAAAATTCTAATCAATGATAAAGAAACATTATGATATGAGATACCATCAGCTTATCGTATCAGCCATTTTCGCTTTAGCATTATCGTCATGCTTCAAGGACGAGGCTCCCAATGCCGAATGCGACATCATAGAAGCCAGTCTGCATGTCGACAATCCTACAGACATATTCTACAACCCCACCGACACTCTGGTGAGGGTGCTTTACACCGACGACAACATCAGTTTCAGTGTCAGGCGCAAGGCTGATCTCACGGCATTGGCTCCTACATTCCGTATCACCGATGGTGCTACCATCAGTCCTGCCAGCGGTTCCGTGCATGACTTCAGCAAAGGTCCCGTCATCTACACCGTAACATCAGAGGACAAGGAGTGGAGCCGAAGCTACAAGGTATCATTCATCCCCGTAATACGTACCAGCAAGGACACTCTGTCATTCAATTTCGAGGACTATCACCTTGACAGCAAGGACAAGTATTATATATGGTGCGAGGAGCACGAGGATGGCAACATGTACGACGACTGGGCAACGGGCAATGCCGGCTATGGACTCACAAACGGGAGCGCAGGCCCAGAGGCATACCCGTCAACCGTTCTTGATGAGGGATATGAGGGGAAAGGAGTAAAGCTCGTCACATGCAGCACAGGACCATTTGGCCAAATGGTAAAGCTTCCGCTGGCTGCGGGGAACCTGTTCCTCGGCACCTTCGACATGAGCATCGCACTAAAGACGCCACGATTGGCAACGGGCTTCGGACTGCCCTTCGACAAGAAGCCGAAGACCTTCACCGGTTATTACAAATACACACCGGGTGAGAAGTTCCAGAATAAGGACGAGTCAATCGTTGAGGGAATGGTTGACAAGGCGTCGGTATATGCCATACTCTACCGAAACCACGACGAGGACGGCAACCCCGTAGTCCTCAATGGTGACAATGTGCAGACAAGCCCACTCATCGTTGCCACGGCCATAGCAGCCAACATCGTTCCCACAGACAAGTGGACACAGTTTACAGTAGACTTCAGCTACCTTGAGGATTTCGACCTCGACTTGCTTGAGAACCGTGGCTACAACCTTGCCGTAGTATTCTCGTCAAGCGCCGACGGAGCATTCTTCCAGGGAGCCATAGGCAGTACTCTGTGCATAGACAACGTTAAGATAATCTGCGAGACTGTCGAATAATATTCACCAACTCTACAATATCCAATAATAATGAAGAAACTATTCACCACCATACTGCTTATACTGGCAACGACCTATGCCAACGCCATCAGCCTTCCAGACAGCCTTAACTATACGGCACGCATAGGCTACAACATTGGCGGAACGGCACCTATAGGCATGCCCAACACCATCAGGAAGCTCAACAAGTATACCTTCAAGACCAACATCTCGTTTGGACTCGATGTGCAGAAAGACCTGTGGGGTAAATGGGGACTGCTTACAGGCCTTCATGTCGAGAACAAGGCCATGGACATAGATGCCACCGTAAAGAACTACCACATGGAGATGGTGAAGGGAGGCGAGAGCCTTGAGGGCATGTACACAGGACGGCTCGTCACCCAGTGCGAGGAGTGGATGCTCACCCTCCCAGTCATGGCTACCCTACGCACAGGCAACGTGCTTCTGAAGGCAGGACCATACATCTCCTACCTTGGCACAGGCACTTTCGAAGGCTATGTCTATGACGGCTATCTCAGAGAAGGAAACCCTACGGGAGCAAAGATAGAGATGGGCAACACCGATGGCTCACGAGGCACCTACGACTTCAGCGACCACATGCGCCACTGGCAATTCGGCATTGACATAGGAGCCGACTGGCAGCTTACCAAGCGCTGGGGAGTATACGGCGATATCACATGGGGACTGACCGGAGTGCACGAAAGCTCATTCAAGACCATCGAGCAAACCCTCTACCCCATATTCGGAACTGTCGGAATAACGTATAAACTGAAATAGAGGAAAACTATACAACCAAAAATAACCATTCATAAAGAAAGGATTAACAGCATGAAAAAGATTTTTACTCTTTTATCTATGGCCATAGCATTCAGCACCTCTATGGCTCAGACTACAACAGAACAGGAATGCGCTCTCGCAGTACTCCTAAACGGCACCCCTGCTGACCCACAGCAGAAGGTTGTAACAACAATTGAGGACAACGGCAAGTATACCCTACAGCTCAAGGACTTCATACTCTACTCGCAAGGTTACCCAATGCCTGTAGGAACTATAACTGTAGAGGGCGTTGACGCCGAGACCGCTGATGGTATTACTACACTGAAGACAACTCAGGACATAACAATTGCGAGTGGCAGCGATGAGTCACAAATGTGGATGGGCCCAACACTGGGTCCTGTGCCAATAACACTCTACGGAACCATCACTAATGGTGTTCTCAAGGCATCTCTTGACATTCCGTTTGGAGCACTACAGATAAATGTCTTCATCAACAGTGCGGCAACCCAGGTGGGCAACTCCGGTTTCGAGGACTGGCACACAGCCACATACAACAAGAATAGCAGCGACGAGCCTAACAGGTGGCACTCTTTCATGAGCTGCGGCGGTTCCCTTGCCTCTGCTGTTGCCGGCAATACCCATACCTACATCTCTGATGACGTACGTCCAGGAACAGAAGGTACGAAATCAGTCAAGTTGCAGTCATGTTCTGTTTTAGGCTTTGTTTCCGCCAATGGCACTTTGACTACGGGAAGGCTTAACGCTGGGAACATGGATGCTTCAAACACAGCCAACCACTCTTTTATCGACATGTCCAAAACTGACGTTGACGGCAATGGCGACCCATTCTACTCAATTATAGAAGGTCGCCCGGACTCTCTCGTGGTATGGCTCAAATTCCATCCCGGTGCTAACAACAAAAACCCGCAGGCCCTTGTCAGCGCTGTCCTTACCGACGGAACCTTCTATCAGGATCCTGAAGATGCCAATACAACCTATAACAACGTTGCAGCCAAGGCATACAGCAATACCATTGAGAGCAATGGCGAGGTATGGCAGCGCATCAGTCTGCCATTTGACTACAAGACATATGATGCCAACAATGTTTCTCCACGCGCATTGCTCGTGACAATATCCACCTGTGCTACTCCCGGTGGCGGTAGCAAGTCCAGCTCAGACCCTGACGTCCTCTACATCGACGACTTCAGCCTCATCTACAATTCAACCATCAATGGCATTAGCGTATGTGGCAAGGAAATAGCGGACTTTGATCCTAATACAACAGCCTATGAGGTAGAGGTAGAGAAGACACCGGTGGTGTCTGACTTCGTATGCACTAAGGCCCGCGAGGAGCAGACCGTCAATGTCACTATTGAAGATAATGTTGCCAACATCCTCGTTATGAGCGAGGACCTCAAGTCGTTCACAACATATACAATAAACATTAAGGTAAAAGAAGATACTGGTGTAGATACCATCAATACCTCTGTAGACAAAGCGGTCACCAACACCTACGGCATCAATGGACAACTGTTGCCACAAGGAGCAAAGGCTCCCGTAGTAATCCGCAAATATTCTGACGGAACCGTAAAGAAGAGCGTCAGATAGGCATCCTCACATAAACGGCATACCAAGCATAGGAGGGTTCCGCAATGGTTCCCTCCTATTTTCATTTCCCCATATCAATTATCATGAGAAAAAAAATACTTTTGTCTGCAGTAACTGTCGTTGTCATCATCATCGCCGCGATAGCTGGAGCAAGCGTCTACATGCTTGACTACTCTCTTGCCTCCGACCCCAACAGGCATGACGTTGACAGCGCATACAAAGTCCTATACCATCAGATACCCGACATGAAGCCGTGGATAGACAGTCTCCGCAACAGGAAACTACTCAGGGACACATTCGTAACCATGCCGTCAGGCGAGCGCCATCACGCCATCTTACTTCGTAACGATTCCGCGCATGGCAGGACAGCCGTCATCGTACACGGATATAAGGATTGCAGCATAAAGTTCCTCTATCTCGGTAGGATGTACCATCGTGACCTTGGCTTCAACATCCTTCTTCCCGACCTGCACGGCCATGGACTCAGCGAAGGCGATAACATACAGATGGGATGGAAAGACCGTCTCGACATTAAGCGGTGGACAGAGATAGCAGCCGGGACTTTTGCCGACTCCACACATGGAACCTCTGTAGTAGTACATGGTGTTTCAATGGGAGCCGCAACCACCATGTGTCTGTCGGGAGAAGCGTTGCCAGACTATGTGAGGTGCTTCGTTGAGGATTGCGGATATACCAGTGTGTGGGACGAGTTCTCGGGACAACTCTCCGAACAGTTCGGACTTCCCGAGTTTCCCCTGTTGTACTCAACAAGTGTTCTCTGCCGCCTTGTCAACGGCTGGAGCTTCGGCGAGGCCTCACCGTTGAGACAGGTTGCAAAGTGCAATCGCCCGATGCTGTTCATACATGGCGATGCCGACACCTTTGTGCCATTCAGCATGATGCAACGCCTTTACGATGCGAAAAGAGGGGAAAAGGAAATGTGGATTGCCAAGGGTACGCGCCATGCCGCATCGTATCTTGACTATCCACATGAATATACCGAAAAGGTGAGGGATTTTCTAAATGTCGCAACTCTCCATGACTAACCGTATATCCTCGTAAGTGACATTGCCGGGGCAAGCAGCCTTTATTGCAGATGTCGTAACAGGCTCACCCTTGTCTTTACATTCTTGCTGCACTTTCTCAGCACAACGGCAGATGATGAGTCGTTTTTCTTCGTCGATAATGTCGGAGATATGCAGGATGCCGTCACGCACGTAGCGTGCAAGATGGCTTAATATGGTAGAGCGTGTAAGGCTTCTCTCACTTGCTATGGTATCTATGTCGTTGCCTTCACGGAAGAGCCTGTACGATTTCTCCCACGTTTTCTCAACGGGAGCCTTTGGCTGTTTGGGTTTCCGTTCACGTTGTCTGTTGCCTGATGGTTTTCCTTTTCCCTCGTCAATGGCATCCATCACTGCCTTTCGCTTTTCGTCAAGATAGACGGTGGTAGAGAAAGGCTTGTCTGACATTGACTGCAACAGCAACACCTTTGTACGCCACGCTGTCTTCAGGTCTCCGCCTGTCTCCTGCATACGTTTCTGTGCATATTTGTTGTCTGTTCTGGCTGCAAGTGCAAGGGAAAGGGGACGTGTCAAGACGGCAATAAGGTTTTCGGAGAAATAGTCTGCACTCCTCTGCACACGCTCGATGAATGCATCACCGTGGAGCTGGTCTGTCGACATCAGTGCCATGGCATGTTGCCATTTTAGCGATACGTCGACTATCTTCTTGCGCAAGTCGTCGAGAGCTATACGATGGCACGAGGCAAGGTCGGAGAACGAAGCAGGGAAATACTCGACAAGTATACGCAACACGGCTTCTTCAAGACGCAGGATATTGGAGAAGTCGAACAGTTCGTAGAGCAAGGCACGATGGTATTCATCCTTGAGGTCGGGCAATACGGCAATGCTTCTTTCTGCCTGCTGCTGTTGGGCTGCCATATAGTTATCCACGACGGCATCTCCAATTATAGCACCCTGCCCTATCTGTGATGACAACACAAGACCTTCGAGCGTGCGGCATCTGCTAAGAGCCACATATACCTGTCCGGGCGCAAAAGACCTGCCGGCATCTATTATGGCACGGTCGAATGTCAGTCCCTGGCTTTTGTGTATAGTAACAGCCCATGCCAGTCGCAACGGATACTGCTTGAACACTCCAAGCACTTCGGTCTCTATCTCCTTGGTCTTGTCGTTCACGGTATACCTTTCGTTCTCCCATTCCTGCTTTTCCACCACTATTGCCTCAGTCTGTCCCGTTCCAAGCACACGTATCTCGGAGTCGTCGGCATAGACAACCCTGCCTATCATACCATTATAATACTGATGTGCTGATGTCGGGTCGTTTCGCACGAACATGACCTGCGCTCCAACCTTCAACGTGAGTTGCCTTGATGTAGGGAAGGAGATTTCGGGGAAGTTGCCCGTTATCTCTGCATCGTATGTGAACGAGCATCCCGGCAGGCGTGCCAGTTCGGTATCATTCAGATGCTCTGCCATGCGGTTGTGAGTGGTCAGACGTATATATCCGTCTTCTGCCTTGGGCGTGAACGATGGTATAAAACGTTCGTTGAGTTTTGCCAGTTCTGCGGCAGAGAGGTTGCCTTCGCGCACACGGTTCAACAGTTCGACGAATGTGGTGTCTTGCTGACGATATATTTTCTCGAGCTGTATGGTGACATAGTCGACCTTTGCCAGAGCCTTGCTGCCAAAGAAGTATGGCGTTGAATATGTATTGCCCAGTACGACCTCATCTTCGGGTGTCACGACAGGTGTGAGCTGTGCAAGGTCACCTATCATAAGGAGCTGTACTCCGCCAAAGGGTTTGCGCCAGTCACGGAAATGTCGCAACACGGCATCCATGGCATCAAGGAGGTCGCATCTCACCATCGATATCTCGTCTATGATTATCATATCGAGCGAGGATATTATCTTTCGTTTTTCCTTGCCGAAGCTGAACATGGTCTTGACGCTGGTACCGGGAAGATAGGGCGACAACGGAAGTTGGAAAAACGAATGTATTGTAACCCCACCGGCATTTATGGCAGCCACGCCGGTAGGAGCAAGAACAATAGTCTGCTTGCTGCTCTTGCGTACCACAGTCTTCAGAAACGTGGTCTTACCTGTACCAGCCTTGCCTGTTAGGAAAACGCTGCGTCCAGTGTTCTCTATGAAATCCCATGCCTGCCTGAGCTGTGTGTTTTCTGTTCCCATTTCTTTCCAATAATTATTTGTTTACTTTTCCCATCGGTCATTGACAATAGGTTCGTATATACTTCGCTCTATGAAGTAAACATTCAAGTCTTTCAACTTGCAAAAGTCAAGTTACTATAACCTTTCCGGCTCTACTGTTTATTGCTTTCCTCCAAGAAACGTACTGCAAATATAGCCATAATGGCGGACTTACCAAAAAGTTTTCACAAAAAAAACATAGCAAGTAACGACTCTATGGAAAAACATGGGGAAAGATACGCGATGACCAAGCCCTGTTCCCCGCATTCGTTTGTTCCAGCGACCGCGAGACCATGAAGAGCATGAAGTTACTGCTCGCCTCTGTGCCAAAGATGTGTTCACTTAGGAGAATGCAGAGCGTTGGCAAACAGAATATGCTCTTCACATGCAGGCTGCCGGCTTTGATCTTGGACGTGGCGTTCATGGTTCAAAGTCTAAGCACATGGATCCTGCGGTCTATAATGCAATCAAGGCAGAGGAGGCGAAACTGGAAGCAGAGAAAGATGAACTCAAAAAGCAGAAAGCAATGTTGAAGGACGAAGTGGATACATTACAATCTGAAAAAGATGCTCTGACTATTGAGATTGAAACTCTCAACCGGGAGAAGAAACAAACGGAGACAGCTGTAAAGAGTCTTCAAACAATGTGCAGAAATCTTACTATTCAAAAGACTCTGCTCACCACTGAACGGGCTGAACTCCAGAGTCAGTTGTCCGAAGGGAAGATTACACTTGACGAATACAACCGCAAGAAAGCTGATTTGGAAAAGCAGATTTCCAATTGCGACGTAAAGCTGTCTGACAAGCAGCAGAAGCTCGAACAAAAGATGAAAGAATTGCAGGACATCAAAGACAAGGTGAACTTCTACGATGTTGCTTATGTCCGCTTTGATGTGCCAGAGATTAAGGTGAAACCTCCAAAGATTAAAGAGCGTCCACCTCGCTTTGGGAATATTGACGACTGGACGAAGGCTCAGAACGCGAATATCAGAGAACAATTCCATAATGCTATCAATTCATTCGGCAAGACTGTCATGGATGCGGCAAAGAATAGCATACTCGGAGAACGTAAGTTTCGGTTGATGAATCAGCGCGACATGGAGAAACTGAACGAGGATTATCACATAGAGAAATATCTCCGACATCAGCAGATACATGAAACGCTTGATATTCTCGCCCTCTTTGAGAAACCTGATACGGCAAAGCTGATTCGAGAGGTCGCAGTTGCTCTCATGGTAGGTCGCTATGTCAACATACCTTGTGCAGGTGGTGGTTCTGTCAGTAGCGAAACAGGCTGGGACGGTCGCAATAAAGACGAGGAGAACGAGGACTTCCGACTATATTGTTGGCTTCATGCAGCAAAGACCGTCAAGACTTCGCGATATGTGCCGACAAAGAGGAAAGGGTATAGCCGATGATATGCTGTTTATAGAGCACTCACATCAGATGGAGAAAGGTGTGAGTGCCTTCTTTACTATACGTATTCGAGCATCATGTTCGTTTTTACAGGTCTCTCCCTCATTTTTTTCTCACAAAAAAAAAATATTGCAGATTGTCGCTCCGTTCTTGCGATAGTCTGCTATAATTTATATATCTTTGTAGTCAGAATTTGACAAATCAAATTGAGGATTATGTATAACATGAATGAATTAGCATTTGAAGCAATGCTGGAAAACATGAAGCATACAAGCAATGGTAATCCATTTGCTAAGTTAACTATTGATAGTATGTCTTATGAGTATAATAGACAACAATATAATGATTGCCTACGACATATCAACGAAGAAAACAACCAAATAGCAAACATTTATAATCAGATAAGTCAACGAGGTGGTTTTATTACTCCGCAAGAGCAAATGGAATTACAAAGACATATTCAGCTAAGAGGCGAATATGAAGTGAAAAGCATGAAACATTTCATGTCTGGAGGTAAGGATGCTGGAGAGATTGTCAACAATTTTGTTAGGAGGTGAAACTCTACTTTTTTGAGTTTGTGGGTAACTATAATACACTTAGTGGGTAACTCGGAAAAGTTAGTGGGTAACTCGAAAAGAAAACATATATGATTACAAAAGATAATTTGCCAGAGGTCTTAAGAAGTTTTGAGTTTGAAGAAAACAAGAACGTTTGGACTAAGAAATACTCAACAGGGGCAAGCATAACAGTGGATTTTAATTCTGCCAAGATAAACTATGCACCCCTTGATGAGAATTTTAGCATGGGAGAATATCCTACGAAAGAAAAGCCATCCTCTGGATTTGTGATTCACCGTGACACGACAATCAATTTTAACAGCAAAGAGAATTTTGTTTGCCTTGTCTGCATTCATCTGTTACTAAAGAAAGGCTATGAGGCAAAACACATCGTTATAGAGCCTGCTTTCAAAGTGGCGCATGGTATCAAGCCATCCTTTGGTGATATTCTTGTTTTTGATAAAGAATATGACCCATTGGTCTTGATAGAGAACAAAACCTATGGTGCAGAGTTTAGTAAAGAATGGAACTTGATGCAAAAAGACGGAGGGCAACTTTTCGGCTATCTCGGAGAAATTGTAAAGACTATGAAACTATGCCAGAATCTTGTTCTCTTTGCTGCAGATTTCGAAGAGAATAGGATTGTTCCAAAAAGTCATATCATTACTCTTAAAGATAACGAAAAACGGATTGCGGAGCTTGACAATCCTAAGACTTTTACCAATTCCCAAGGTAATTACTTCGAAGTATGGAATCAGACATATCGAAATGCAATAGAGACAAAGGGGCTTGTTGAAGATGATATTGCGGCATATTCCGTAGGAAAACTCAAATATACTATAAATGACCTAAATGGATTGTCACATGCTGAAATACGACCAATCTATCATGAGTTCGCAACTATTCTGAGAAACCATGCCATTACAGATTTTGAACATTCTTTCTACATCTTGATAGACTTGTTCCTCTGTAATTACCGATGAACGCAACAATCCTGATGACTTGCAGTTTTATTATAAGGGAGTAGCTCGTGACACCCCCAAGGAATACTGTAATCGTCTGCTGAAACTATACCAGTTGGGAAAGCAACAGCTTTTTAATGTAGAGGTTATAAATAAAGACGAGGAAGATATCAAGCAGATCTTTATAGATACCAGCCGTAACTTGACAAACGGCCTTTTTGCTGGAATTAAAGCTTTGTTTGAAGAGATGAAGTTCTACAACATCAAGAAGTTTAATTTTATTGATGTTGAAAACAAAGAGGAGTTTGAAATGAACTTCCAGATCCTTATCAAGATAACAGCTCTCATTCAGGACATTAATCTAAGTTCGAGTGAGACAAATCATTTCTTCGGCGACCTGTTTGAAGGCCTCCTTTCAAAAAATGTACATCAAACAGAGGGGCAATTCTTCACACCATTACCTATAGTAAACTTTATCATTAATTCTCTGCCCCAGTTCCCAAATAAGGACAAGGTTAAGGTACTTGATTATGCTTGTGGTGCAGGTCATTTTCTCACTGAATTCATTAAGCATTACCCCAAAGCTCAGGTTTACGGAATTGAGAAAAGTCAGACTTTGAGCCAAGTCGCAAAGATTGCCACAATTATCAATGGAAGTCTGGACTCCCGCATAGTATTCAAGGACTCGTTGAGCTTAATGAACACAATGGATGTACGATACCAAGGATTTGAGAGAGATTCTTTTGACTGTATCATTGCCAATCCACCATACAGCGTTAAGGGCTTTTTAGACACATTGGAACAAAAAGACCGTGACCAATTTGTTCTTTCAAAGTCTGTAGATGAAAAAGCCTACTCCACGAACAGGTCTATCGAATGTTTCTTCGTTGAACGTGCGCAGCACTTTTTGAAGAAAGATGGGCTGATGGGCATAGTACTTCCAAGTTCTCTTTTAAGCAACGAAAATATTTACACCAAAACCCGTGAAATTATTTTTGCGAACTTCAACATCTTGGCTATTGCCGTTATGAACAGCCGCACATTTGGCTCTACGGGAACAAACACCGTTATTCTATTTGCTCAAAAAGTGGCGAAGAAGAATTCTGAAGGTTTGCTCCACGCATTTATTGACAAAAAAGAGTATACCGCCTATACTACCAGTGGTTCAATAGAATCCTATATTCACAAGCAAGGCTACCCTAAAGATGAATATTTTGCCTTCATGCAAGATGATATACTTGGGGAGAGTCTTGAAAATACAGAAATATTCAAAGACTATCAATCAAACTTTAAGCCATCTCGTGTGGCTAAAAACTTGCAAAAAGAATGGTTTGCCAACTCTGAATATTATAGGGAGGGCTTAAAGGAGAATTCAAAGGAGTACAAGAATTTATTTGCGCTTTTCCTGTCAAGCAATGACTACAGACTGCTTGAAGAGACTGAATACAGAAGGCAGTTTATTGCATTTGCAAAGGATATTGAATGCAGAAAGCTTAATGTCTACATTCAGACAGATAATAATGTCGTGGCCATCTTGCAGTCCCCGCCAGAGAAGATTGACAACAAGAGTAATAAAGCGGAGGTTGTCAAATTCTTGGGTTATGATTGGAGCAACCGCAAGGGTGATGAAGGCATAAAATATCTGACGAGTCATGTCCAGGAGGCTGATAGTTCAGATGATGATGACGACAAAGATGCTGAAATCGTCCAGGCTATCAATTCAATCAAATACATTGAGACTCCCCTTTATAATCCCGATGACGATAATGATGTAACAAAATTCTCATACGCACTAAGGAAACATATTACAGATTGTTGTAACAAGTTTTCTTTTGGAACAGCAAAAGCTAACTGCGAAAGGAACTTCTCTAAAGATTCTGACGGATTGTTACAATTCGCTGAACTGACAGACTTAATAAAGTTTGATAGAACTTCATTTAATCTTGCAGTGAAAACAGAAATTGAAAAGGATGTTAAAGATATAACATACAAATGTATTACAAAATTGTTTGAAGAAATCGTTTCTGTTATAGAAACTGGTTCTCGCCCAATCGGTGGAGTTGGGAATTTAACAAGCGGCATATTATCATTAGGCGGAGAACACATTGATAACAGAAGCGGATACATAAATCTTTCTGAACCAAAATACGTTCCGATAGAGTTTTATGAAAAGGCCAATAAAGGGAAACTTAAGAAAGGTGACCTGCTAATCTGCAAAGATGGTGCTTTGACTGGTAAAGTCGCCATTGTAAGAGATGAATTGGGGGAACAAAAAGCAATGATTAATGAACATGTTTTCATTGTACGATGCAAGAATGAAACCACTCAGAATTATTTGTATGTTTTCTTGTATTCTTCCTTGGGACAAGATTCATTAAAGTCGAACATTACAGGGTCTGCACAGGGTGGATTAAATAGGTCAAACCTTGCTAAAATCAAGATCCCTTTCCCAACGGATATCGTACAGCAAAAGATTGTGACAGAATGTCAGAATATCGATGCTGAAGCACTCGAAGCAAAAAAACAAATAATTGAATTGCAGGAAGAAATTAAAGAGATCGTAGCTGACATAAAAGGTAAAATAACAAAACTTGGCACCATTGCTCAGTTTAAGAATGGGCTGAATTACAAAAAATCGACACAAGGTATAGACATAAGCATTGTCGGTGTTGCAGATTTCAAGGAAAACAAATCACCAGAATGGGATAAAGTGCAGAATATTAAAATAAACGAGCATGTTGACGATTCCTTCCTTCTGCACAAAAATGACCTTGTAACAGTTAGGTCTAATGGCTCAAGAGAATTAGTCGGTCGCTTCATGCTTATTGATAAGGAACCAGAAGAGCGTACTACTTTTTCTGGTTTCTCAATAAGAGTGCGCATTGTGTCAGACGAAGTGAATAGCGAGTTCTTGTATTATCTTCTTGCCTCTGCAAACGTTAGACAAAACCTAACGACAGGAAGTAATGGGGCCAATATCAAGAGTCTCAATCAAGACTTATTATCAAATCTTGAAATTCCACTTCCATCTTTATCAGAACAAAAAGAAATTGTCAGTAAAATAGGAGCAATAGAATCCAAGATAGCCTCCCTTAAGTTGATATGCGAGGGGGCATCAGCGCGCAAAGAGGCTGTTTTGCATAGAGAACTAATTGAAGATGACAAAGACGATATTGGTATTACCACCGAAAATGCCACAAGTATTCTTACACAAACTGATGAATATCAGCCTGTGGATGATGAACCCTTGATGGCCGCAGAGCCTTTTGGCCGTTACAAATGGGAAGGCTTCGACCAAAGCATCCGTGATTTCTTTAATAACGACCAAACTATTCTTGTGGGCTGCTATAAGGGGAAGGCGTATCGCGATTGGATAGACGCTCATCACCTATATAATATAAGGATGGGAAAGACAAAAGGTTCTATGGAGGCCTACCGAGAACTTTTTGGCAGCACATCTTTGCTGGTGCTCTATGAAATGGGCAAACATGACAAGCTGAGTGCATACAAGATTGTTGACCATCGAGAAATAGGCAAAGATGAGTTGACAGGAATGGGTTACCCAAATAAAAAGCCAAGAAAGAGCTATATGGCGTTCTCTCTTGAGCCTCTTGATATGGATTTGACTTTCCTTGTCGAGCACCATCTAATAGAAAGGATTATCGAGTTGGATGCAAACCATGCAAAAGGAACACCTATCTTTATTGAACCCTAATATTCGGGTTAATGAAACGTTTGAACGACTATGAAAGAAATTAATATATTAGATAAGGAGTATGCACAATGGGTGAAAAGCCTTGTCGCAAAATATAGACAGAGCCAAGTAAAGGCAGCAGTTAAGGTGAACACAGAAGTGCTCAGATTCTATTGGGAACTGGGAAAGGATATTGTAGAGCGAGATGCCGAGAACCAGTATGGCAGCAGGTTCTATGCCTCTCTGAGTCGCGACCTGAAGGAAGCCCTTCAGACAGATGGTTTCTCGGAGCGAAACCTGCGCTATATGAAGAGCTTCTATCTGCTTTACAATGGGCGAATTGGAAATTTGCCACAAGTTGTGGCAAATTCTAATGATGCCATTTTGCCACAGGTTGTGGCAGAATTGTTCATGGTGCCCTGGGGACATCATCGTTATATTATAGACAAATGCACAGACGACCCTGACAAAGCCTTATTTTATGTTCATCAGATTGTAGAGAACGGTTGGAGCCGCAACGTGTTGCTCAATTTTCTCGATACAAACCTTTACGAGCGTCAAGGCAAAGCATTGACGAACTTCAGCAAGACACTGCCTGAAGAGTCAAGTGACTTGGCGCAAGAACTCACCAAAGACCCATACGACTTTGCATTTACAGGCATCAAAGACCGGTATAATGAACGGTTGCTGAAAGGCAAGCTGCTTGGAAACATCACTCAGTTCTTAGTGGAGCTAGGTACAGGATTTGCATACGTCGGAAGGGAATACAGGTTGCAAGTTGGTGAAAGAGAACAATTTGTTGACTTGCTGTTTTATCACCTAAGCCTCTCGTGCTATGTTGTCATAGAAGTGAAAATAGGAAAGTTGGAATTTGCTGACGTAGGACAGTTGAGCGGATATATTGTCACATGCAACCATATATTACGCAAAGAAGGACGTGACAACCCAACTATTGGCCTATTGATATGCAAAGAGAAAGACCGTATTCAAGCACAATATGCCCTGGAGTCAAGCAGTCAACCTATTGCCATATCGGAATATGAACTGGAAAAATTCTATCCGGAAAAGGTTGAAGGTGTCATTCCTACTATTAGAGAAATAGAAGAAAAACTTTCTATAGAGGACGAGTAGACAAATAAGAATAATTGATTGATTTCACGAGACCAAATACATGACCGAACTCGAATTTCAACAATACCTGCTCCGTGAGTACCCACAAGAGAATGCTCGGTGTGAGTGGAAGGAATTTAAGAATCTGAAGAACTCGTTCTGTGGGGACGAGAAGGATGATGTGATTTCCTACGTGTCGGCTATTGCTAACATGGAGGGAGGCTTCCTTGTGGTGGGTGTGCATGACAAGACACTGGAGATTGTCGGCACAGATACCTATAACTATGACCGCCAAAAGGCTATCCTCCGATTGACGGAACGCTGCACGAATCTGTCGAGCGAGGGACTGGACATCGAGGAATATGTCACAGATGACACCCAAAAGGTGGTGTGGGTGATTCATATCCCTAAACATCTGCCCAAGCGTCCAGTCTATGCTCACGATAAGGCATGGCAACGGATAGAGGACTCTTTGGTGGAGCTGACACAGGAACGCTTGAATGCCATTTTGGATGAGCCTTTGTTCACAGATACCGACTGGTCTGCCGTAATCGTGCCCAATGCCACGATCGATGATTTGGATGAGGTGGCCATTGCCAAGGCAAAGGTGATGTTCAAGAAGGTACACAGTCGTATTCCTGCAGCAGAGGTAAATGCATGGTCAGTTGAGGAGTTCCTGAGTAATGCAGGAGTAATGATTGATGGAGGAATAACTCGTGCCGCTATCATTCTGCTGGGCAAGCCTGTGTCTGTGTTCAAACTCCGTCCTGCCGTAGTGAGAGTTACTTGGTCACTACGTGATGAACATGAAGATGTGGTTGACTATGAGCATTTCACGGCACCATTCATCTTGACTGTTGACCAGATACTTGCCAAAGTGCATAACCTGACGATGCGTGAGATGCCGGGTGGCACGATGTTCCCAGATGTGATGCAACAATACGATGACTACTCCATGCGCGAAGTGCTTCATAACTGCATCGCACATCAGGACTATACCCTGCAAGAGAGAATCAATCTGGTGGAGAATCCAGGATTCCTATACTACGCCAATGGTGGTAGCTTTATTCCTGGCTCCTTGCAAAAGGCTTTGGCAACACATGGTCCACAACGCCACTACCGCAACTAATGCCTTTGCAATGCGATGGTGAACTTCAATATGATTGACATCGTTGGTCGAGGTATCCGCAAGATATTCAATGAGCAGTGGAAACGCCACTTCCCCATGCCTGACTATGAGATTGACGCAGCCAATAAGGAGGTTGCCGTCCGTCTGTATGGAAACGCCATCAATGAGAAGTACACCAAGCTCCTGAAAGAGAACAAAGACTTGTCGTTGGAAGACTGTATCTTGCTTGATGCAGTACAGAAAGGGCACCGACTGAACGAAACTGATGCTAAGAATCTTTTGGAGCGAGGATTGGTAGAAGGTGAATATCCAGACTTGACTATATCCCTGAACATTGCAAGGCAAACAAAACAATTGCCAGAATACACCAAGGTGAAAGGGCTTGAACGCGACAAGATAAAGCAGATGACTTTGCAGTATATTCAGAATGCTGGAGAGGATGGCGCAAAGCTCGATGCTATTCTAGAATACATCAAGGATGTACTCCCTTCGACAAAGTCTTTGGAACAAAAGCGTAGGCTGCTCCGGCACATATTGGAAGAAATGAAAAATGAGAATATGATACAGGTAAATGGCCGTACTTGGTTTGAAAATGGCTATAAAAGCTAAGTTATGGCCAAATTATAGCCATAAACCGCAAATATGGCCAGAAGGAAACGGCTAATAGCGAATAAATGGCGATAAAAAACGACTAGAAAATGAATAGTTGGAGGCTTCTAGTCGTAAAAAACAGTCATTTTCCGATAGTTTAGTCGAAGTATAAAACGAGAAAAGAATATACAAATGGATAAGCAACAACTAAAAGAAAGAGAAGCAAGGGTTATAGAACTTGCCACAGCATTTTGCAAGGAGCACTTGGATGATGAGTGCGCAGAACTATGTACAAAACTTGTGCAGAAATTGGGACGTAAGCGTTCCTGCCCATTACAGTCTGGAAGAGTAGAGATATGGGCTGCCGCTTCTGTATATACCATCTGTAGCATCAACTTCATGTTCAGCAAAAGTTCTCGGCTGAATACATCATCCGCTGAAATCGCAGAACATTTTGGGGCAAGCGGTTCAACAATAGCACAGAAATCGAGAGTCATCAAGGACTTACTGAAGATAAGCAACGTCTTTGACCCAAATTTCTCTCTGAAGGAGATTGCCGATAACAATCCCTTCAATCATCTTGTGATGAGAAATGGATTCATTTTCTTTGATGAGTGAAAAGTGTAAAGATATGATATTTGGAAAGAAAATAAGAGAGCTCAGAGACGAGCAAGGAGTGCTGCAACGACAATTGGCGGCACTATTAGAGATTGACACACCTATGTTCAGCAAAATTGAGCGAGGTGACAGACGGGCAAAGCGCGAACACGTAATCAAGCTTGCAGAATACCTACATCAGGACGAGAAGGAGATGCTGACGTTGTGGTTAGCAGATAAAGTGCTTGATGCTGTAGGCGATGATGAATTGAGTAATGATGCTATCATAGTTGCACAAGAACAGATTCAAAAGTCAGAATGAACTATGTTTGCGTCATGTGTAGTGTACTGAATAAGTTGACACTTTTAACTTATCAGTATGAGACAAAACAA
>SAMEA3663028__coassemble_270_pt1 | contig 22664 bp, 14 predicted proteins | sample SAMEA3663028__metabat2_high_PE_024 | metagenome-assembled genome bin SAMEA3663028 (sample SAMEA3663028) | pig gut metagenome | biome: pig gut; feature: pig-associated habitat; material: faeces | place: France | collected 2012 | reverse complement strand
CCCGAAGCGTCCATAGACGGAATGCCCAGAATGGTAGGCTTGAAGTCTGGGAACTCTTTCACAGTTACGATATTCTCCGTTACCATGGTCTTCTCGTTGAGGTAGTATATGGTGGGCACATCACTTGCCGTGCCTGCTCCCTGGCAGGCTATGATAAGGCTTCCGCCGCTCTGGACAATGTCGGCAGGATAGGAAGCCATGTGCTCGTCGGGATTGTTGATCGCAAAGCAGTCGTAATCATAGAACTCGGCTTTCTGTCCGTCCTCAGGCTCCTGCATGAACGAGAGCATTGGCTTGCCCTGTGGGTCGCAGCTCAGTATGGTGATACCCTCCTCGTATGGGGAGTTGACATTGAGCTTGAACGGGAAGAAAGTCTTGCCATCCTCGTTCTCAACTATGAGCCTGCATTGCCAGCTGCCAAGTTCCTTGCCTACAAAGGTGAGTTGTGGCTCGTGGCTGTATACCTCCTGTCCAACCTCCCAGGTATAGGTGAGTGGCAGGTTGCCGTTGGTTTGCGAGCAGACGGGTGTGATGGTCAGAGTCTCGTTCTTGTAGATGTTGTAGACGGTCTTTACCGAGGCCTCGTCGATGGTAATCTCGCACAAGGGGCGGTCGCCATTTGTTGTGTCGTCACTGAAACATGCTGTCAGCATGCATGCCGCAAGGGCGGCGAAAAGTATGGTTGTTATATTCTTCCTGAGTGTCATACGCCATAAGGATTAGGGAAATCGAATGGAAAATCGGGGTATGCAGCCAATATGTCATCGCGGTTGGCCGGGTCGTTGAAGAACTCGTACATCGGCTGGTAAATGTATTTCTTGAAGATTGTGGCATAAACATAAGGGTCGCCGTAAGGTATATGCTCAAGGTTCTCACCATAGGCAGCCACCATCTTCTTATAGGTCTCCGGCTGGATATCGGCAATGGCATGGAAGTACTCCACCATCTTGATGAACTTATACGGATGCCATACACCGAGCTGTGATGTGTTCCACACCTTGTCACCATGTGCGTTGTACCATTCTGGCTGCTCTATGGCATTGTCGAAAGTCAGCGTGCGTGTCTGGCTTGCCGAGTCAAGGGTAGGCTTGAAATACTCGTTCTCAGCCAGTGTGAGTTGCAGCTTGTATTTTACGTAGCCGTCGCTATAGTTGCCTTCCAGTCCGTCACGCAGTATCTCCACAGGAATGTAGCCGTTGATGGAGTCGGGCATCACTATGGCCTCGCCAATATTGTACTGCACACCAGCCTTGGCTGTTGTGAGCGCTGGGTCGATGATGAAGCTCACCTTGCGTTGTTCCTTGCTGGTCGGTCCCATGATGCGGAAAGGCACATGGTAGGTGTACGTCTTTATCTCGATGGGAGTGACGCTGAATGAGTAGGTGAGTGTATCTTTTGTGAAGTATACACCCGAGTCAGCAGAGTCGAATGTCATGTAGTCGGTTTCGCTACATGATATTGCCGCTGCTGCCGTAGCAAGTGCTATTGTTAGTTTCTTGATGTTCATTGTTCTTTCTTTTGTTTTTTAGGGGGTAGATACGATAGAGGAGATAGAGAAGATAGATACGATAGAGGAGATAGATACGATAGAGGGGGTAGATGAGATAGCCCTTTCGTTCTTAATCCCTCGTTGCTTAATTCCTATTTTCCTTCTCGGCATCTGGTATTGGTACAACATAGATGCCGTCCTCCGGACGGTAAGTTGTATTGTTGTCGTATGATGATATGGTGAGATTTTGTCTCTTCATGTTGAACCATGTCTGTCCCTCGCCTATATATTCCTTAAAGCGTTCCTTGTTGATGTCATTGACGGTAAGTGTGGCATTCTCGGTATCGAAAGGCTCAAGGCCGCGGCTTGTCGTTACCTCATCGAAAAGAGCGACCGCCTTTTCATAATCGGTGTCGAGCAGGCACTCCGCAGCAATGTAGTACATTTCTGGAAGCCTTATCATGTTGATGCCCTGTATGAGGTCTTTCGGACGAGCAGACGCATTGTTGTCGAGCTCGTAGATGTCGGTGAACTTCGACAGCCTGTATACCGGCTGTCCACCCTGGTCTACGGATGTGAAATAGGCGTTGGTCCTATAGTCGAGACCGCTCACGCCGTCCTCGTATGTCTCCATGAAGTCGGGACGGATGTCGAGCGAGGAATAGGATATCCTCTGCTGAAGCTTTGTGCTTACCACCGAATAAAAGTTGGAGTAGTAGACACCAAACAGGCATTCCTTCTTTGACAGCACGCCTGCGAGGTCGTTCTGGACTTCTGTTTTTGTTTTCAGTTGTTGCCCGCTTCCATCAATCACTTTCATGGCATATTCCAGAGCCTTATTCTTGTTGCCCATGGTGAGGTATACCCTTGCCATCAATGCTCTTACGGCATGGATGTTCAAGTGTATCTGCCGGTCGGACATGAAGGCTGTCTCGTCTCTGTGCGAGTCTTCGTCGGCCAATAGTCTTTCGGCTTCGTTAAGGTCGGCGAGAACATTGTCATAGTCGACTGATAGTTTTTCGAAGTCAGGAATGGCTAACGAGAATTCTTTTTTGTATGGTATGCCGTCGGCATTGGGGTTAACGGTTATTTGCTCTGCGAAGAGCCTCATGAGGTCGAAGTGCATGAACGCCCTCAATGCCAGAGCCTCTCCACGGTAGATGGTGGCAGGGTAGGAGGTGGCGTTTTCAACAAGCGGGCTGTTGATGATGCTGTTTACGTTGGATATGTTGGCATACATATCCGTCCATACCGAGGCAAAGACGTTTTTCACACGGGTGTCTGTGTAGTTGAATTTGCCAAGCGCGGCAATGGCGTCGTTGCCGTAGCAGTACAGGCTGTTTGCCATTACCTCAAGCGATTGGAAGTACAGTTCCTGACCGTAAAGGGATGTAGAGCGCAGTTGGGCATACACTCCATAAAGAGCATCCTCAACACCCTCGTTGGTAGACAGCATCTCGTCGCGCTTCACCTGCCCCTCGGGAGTTATGTCGAGATAGCCATCGCACGATGTCGTGGCTACCAGTGCGCTTATTGCCAATATAATATTTCCTAAAGTTCTTTTCATGTTAGTGCTATATATATAATAATGTGTAATACATCAGAAAGTGAGACTAACGAACATTTCCACTCCTTGGCTGTACAGATAGTCGGTACCTCTTTCAATCTTCACGGTAGACAACCGGAGGATATCAGTGAAGTTTAGTCCGCATCTGAGATTGCGCAGATAGAGCTTTCTACATATCTGGTCGTTGAATTCATAGCTCATGTTCAGTGAACCGAGAGTCAGAGTATTTTCCTTCTCAGCGAAGCGGTCTGTCTGCTCCGGGCGTGAGCTGTCGGCTATATCCTTGTATTTCGCTATGTCTCCGGGTTGCTTCCAACGGTCATCGAATACCCTTTGGTCTGCGTTGTACTTAGGATTGCTTCCTTCTACCTTGCTGACCCTTGTGGTGTTGTATATCCATGCACCAAGCCTCATGTTGAACAAGGCGTAAAGGCTGAAGCCCTTCCAGTAGATGTTGGTGTTAATGGTTCCTGTATATCTTGGTTCCGTATCACCGATGAGCACCTTGTCGGCAGAGTCGTAGACGAAAGTCTTCTCTCCGTTGCGCTTGATGTATATCTCCTTTCCCGTTGCAGGGTCTATGCCGGCTGAACGTACCAGCTTCAGGGCTGTCGTACTCTCGCCTTCTGCATACTGTGGCAGAGGAACAAGCGAAGAGCTGGAGTTCTCTTCGTTTTTGTTGTTAATCTCTTCAAGAGCCTTGTTTATCTTTGTAATCTTGTTGCGGTTCATGTATCCCATTGTTCCCAACTTCCAGTAGAAGTCCTTAGTTCGGATGATGTATCCGTCTATTTGGAATTCAAGACCTCTGTTCTGCATCTCTCCAAGGTTTGCGGTAGCTGTTGTCACACCCGTGGAGGGAGGCATCGATTTGTCGAGAAGCAGGTCTGTGGTGTTGCGGATGTAGGCGTCGACAACGATATTCAGGCGATGGTCAAACATAGAGAGGTCGAGACCGACGTTGTAGTTCATTGTACGTTCCCATGCCAGGTCGATGTTCCCTACAGTCAGCGGCACGGCACCAATGCCGTTCTTGTACTCATAGGTGTTCAGGTATTTATACATGGTCATAGCCTGATAGGGGCTGAATGTCACCTTGCCGGTATAGCCCATGCTGTAGCGTACTTTCAGGATGTCGAAATGTTTCTTGATGTCTTTCATGAATTTCTCGTTAAGGACGTTCCATCCGGCACCTGCCGACCAGAAGTTTCCCCATCTGTTGTTCTCGCCAAATTGTGACGAGCCTGTCGTGCGCCATGTGGCATCGACGAAATACCTGTTTCGGAACGAGTAGTTTCCTGTAACGAAAGTACCTACCGTAGCTGTTTCTCCCTGCGAGCCTGATGGCTGCCTGTCGGAAGGGTAGCCTGCCGCATTGCCAATAAACGAAAGCTTGTCGTTGAAGAACCCTATGGCCTCCGTAGTCTCGCTGCGGTTCTTATTGTGGTTTATCTCCCATCCGGCAGACAGGCTGACAAGCGATTTGTCCTTGAACATCTTGTTGTATGTTCCGACAACATTGGCATTGTAGGATGTAGAACGGGTATCGGTTTTAAGCAACTGTCCCTTCTTGGTAAGGTCTGTTTCGTTCTTGTAATACAACGATTTGGGTGAGGTGAAGGTGTCGCCCCATCCGAGAGTGCTAACTATGTTGAGGTGACCGGTCAGACGGAACTGTCTGTTGATGTCCCATCTGAAGTCAGTATTGTTGTTCAGAGTATGCGTTCCGTCCTTTGAATAGCTTCCGAGCTGTGCTTCGTAGAGCGGGTTGTTGAGGTCCCATGCGAGGTCGGTGTTGGCAGTACCGTCATCGTTGTACATTCTGTCGTATGGGTTCATCTGAGTATATTGTGAGAATGAGCCATACGGTGTGTCCTTTGTGCTTATTTCAGAATATGTGGTACGGTTGGAAATCTGTATGGCGTCCTTTATGAAATAGTCGAGTTTGAAGCCTATGGAGTAGCGTTTGCGGTAGTCGCCTTTCATAACGCCGCGTGTGTCGGCAAATCGTCCGTTGAGTTCATATCTCAGGTTTTCTGCACCTCCGTAGACTCTGAGCGAATGGTCGTGAGAGAAAGCGACACGTGCTGGTTGCGACAGCCAGTCGGAGTTCTGTCCTGCTGCCACCCTTTTGTATCTTTCGTTGTATAGGTTGTCGAGCTCATATTGCAGTGGCAGTCCGGTGGTGGCATCAATGGCTCCCTGGGCATCATATAGTCCTGCCATCTGCTCGTACTTCAGCTTGTCGGCGGCATTCAGTACGTTATAGTCTCCTAACATAGGGAACTGCAGGTCGCCAGTGAAATTATATTGTACCCTGACAGTAGAGTTCTTTATCGGTTTTCGTGTAATGACGATGACGCCATTGGCGGCCTTCGAGCCGTAGAGAGCTGTAGCCGAGGCATCCTTGAGCACGTTGATACTTTCCACCTCGTTCATGTCGAGGTCGTAGAGATCCTGCATTGATATCTCGCTGCCGTCAAGAATGATAGTTGGCTGGTTAACGTCCTGACCTGAATTGGAGAAAGAACTTGTTCCGCGCAGGATAAGTTCCTCAACATGGTTAGGGTTCGAGCCCTGTGAGTTGTTCTGCACTATTGCCATGCCAGGAGTAAGTGCGGCTATGGCTGTGATGATATTGGTATTTGAAACCATTTTCAGGTCTGCACCCTTAATCTGGGTTACAGAACCTGTAAACGACTCCTTGTTCTTGTTGACAAAACCAGTTACTACAACATCGTTGATGGTCTGCGAGTCTGATTCCAGGAATACGTTCAACTTGTCCAGTCCCTTGCTCTTCGAGCTGAATGTCTGTGTGACAAGTCCGAGATACGATACCCTTATCTCAAAGTCACCGTTGGGGATGCTGATTTTGAATTTTCCGTCAACATCCGACACCGTGCCCGTGAAGAGCTTGTCTCCCTGGTAGATGGAGATGGTTGCTCCAGGCAGTATCTCGCCATTAGATTTCTCGTAGACGCAGCCTTGTACAATCTTGATGTCCGACTGCTCTGCTGCCTGTCCGCTCTGTGCTGAAGCCGTGTTATATGGACTGGTGGCGCAGAGAGGAACAAGTCCTGTTGACAGTATGCCAACGAGGAACAGTCTTCTCAATGAGGTTGTCTGTTTTACTGTTTTGTTTGTCATTATTCTGTTTGTTAGATTGTCTTTTAGATGACGAGTAAACAATTTTGTGCCATAAGCGGGTAGAGGCTTTGCTGCTATCACAAGGATGTTTCGGCTTTGCCGTCCCTCAAAAGCGGGTATTTGTTTACTTGATTGAAAATGAGTTCCCTATGCCTGTTCTACGACAACCATAGAGAACTCATTACGGGTATTTATGTATTATGCTACTTTACAAGAACCTTGCGTGTTCCGTTGGCTGTCTTGACGATGACCAGCTTGCCCTTCATGCTGTTGATGTCGGTACCCAGCTGGCGGCCCATGATGTCGTAAACAGCTACTTTGCCGTCTGCATTATTTGTTATTGCACCAACACTGGTATCGCCCTTCTTGGCTACTACATTGTTATATACTGCCAGACATTTTGTCTCGTTGTTGTTGAAGTTGATGGAGAACAGGCTGAACGATGCGATGCTGATAGTGCCGTCTGCGTTGCGTGTGAACGAGATTGGACTTGTTTGACCGTTTACGTCCATAACCTTCCAGTAAAGCTCACCGGGGGTGACAGTCTTGACAAATTTGTCGGAAGCCATCTCTGCCTTGTCCTCGTCGTTGTCTGACACTGTAAATGCTGCACCACCATAGTTCAGGGAGTAGAAGTCTGATGTGATGAACGATGTTACATACAGCTGGTTGTTGTATTCGTTCTCCTCAATCTTCAGTTCGAAGGTCTCTGGATAATCTCCGTCAGCAATCTTCTCGACGGTGGCCGTTACGGTGTATGTTCCTTCCCATACAGGCTTTTCCTCTGCGCTCTTCACAGTGAGCACATTCGACTGGTAGCCGCAGATATATGTGTTCTCTTCTCCATATGCGCCCTTGGCAACAAAGAATGAACTCAGTGAGAATGTTCCGTCCTCGTTGCGTGTTATGGTAAGCGGAGACTTTGCGCCGTTGGCATCCTTGATGCAGTACCATACGGTGTTGTCCTCTGCCGACTTCAGGTAAGCCGAGCCATAGCCGCCGTCCAGGGCAATAGTAGCAGAGTTGGGGTCGTCAGCAGAAGGAGTGAGCTTCAATCCTCCATAGTTCAACGAGCCTATTTCGTAGCCAAGCATCGAAGTAACGTAGTAGGCGTCTGTCGCTTCAAAGTAAGTAACAACGAAGTCGGACTCCACAGGGAATGCCTCGCCTTCGTCGAAGTTAAGAAAATCGTTAGACTTCAGAGTGTATGTGCCGTCCCATTTTACAGCCTCGGTGTCAGCCTTCTTCACTGCGCTGCCGTTCATCCACCACTGGATGAATTCCGTAGGAGCGTCCTCGTTGCCTGTCTGCTTGCCAATAACGAGTGGATTGGCTGATGGCATAGCCTTCTCCGAAGAGTATGTGAATGTGATGGTTCCCTCGAGCGGATTGTTGCTGTACATGTTTACGACATACCAGCCATTGGTCTCGTCTACACACTTGTTGCTGAATGGAATGGTGAGTGTGTTGCCGTCGAAAGTGGCGTCGAGTGTGAATGGAGCTACACCCTCGATGTTGAATGTGGCGGTATAGGTCTTTGCGTTGCCGTTCTGTTCCAGTGTCAATGTATATGTATCAGGAAGAGCAGACTCAGGCTTTGTGCCAAATTCGCCCGCGCCCTTAACCGTCCATTCGCCTGTGATGTCAGCAATCTCAATGTTCTCTGCTTCAACGAGAGTCATTTTCACATTGGTGAACTTTGCCAGTACCTTGCATGTGCCTGCTGCCCAGTCACAGTCACCGATAATGGTGAAGTCAGGAACGGTAATGTCCTTGGTGTCGGGGTCGTAGGTGAAGACAAGAGCTCCGAGCGGTGTCTCGCCAAACGGATACTTGCCGTCTGCCTCAGAGTAGTATATACCACCGGTGAACACTCCGTAGTTGTTGCCGTTGGGGTTTGATACTGCAAAAGCATTCTTCTCGGCGCTGAACTTGTTCACTTTCATAGCCTCATTACCTTTTGCGCCGGCAAAACCTGTAATCTGCGCGTCATAGATGTTGGCGGCATCCTTGGTGATGACAACCTCGCTCTCAGCAGCGAAGTGCTCCTTGTATGCCTCGCCATCTGCTGTTACCTCAACGGTGGCTGTGAACTTGTATTTGCCGAAGAGGTCTGCCATTGATGCTACTGCGGCATTTGCGTTTGTGGAAACAGTCAGCAATAATGCTGCTAAAAAAGTCTGTAAGTAGAGTCTTTTCATGTGCTGTTAAATGTTAGTTACACTTATTTTGATAATTATCCGTTGCAAATATAGTGAATTATAATTTATTGGCAAAGATTTTATACTAATTTTTCGTTTTACTTGTCTTATTTTGCCAATTATGAAACAATCTTGTAGAAAAACCATCTTATAGAACAACACCTTTGTGCCTGCGTCCAAAAAAAATAGGTGGAAATGTTTTGTACTTATTGCGATTTGCATTAACTTTGCATTTGTATAAGGTACAAGGGGCTTAGGCATAGTTTCAGAGTACCAATATAATGATTTGACAACTAAATAAATAAAGAACTAACTAAAACCATCAATGGACAATTCTACGAATGTTGCCAAGTACGCAGTAAAGTTCAGTCATCAGTACAAGGACATGTTCTTCATCACATTTGGCATATTGATGTATGCTTTCGGCTACACCGCGTTCATACTTCCTGAGCATGTAGTTATGGGAGGTGTTGCCGGTATCTCCGCATTGCTTTTCTATGCTTTCAAGCTTCCGCCAGGCATTGCAATATGGGTGCTCAACCTAACCATGCTTGTCATAGCCTACCGCGCATTAAGCAAACAGTTCGTTATCCGTACTGTCATTGGAGTGACTATATTGTCCTCTTTGGTAGGCGTGCTGCAACCTTTATTTGAGCAATACCCTGTCATCACGCCAGGCGAGGACAAGTTCATGCATGTGCTCATAGGAGGTGCGCTTGGTGGAGCGGGATTGGGAATAGTGTTTTCTCACAATGGTTCTACAGGCGGTACAGACATTATCGTGGCGCTCCTCAACAAGTACACGCGGATGAGCTTCGGACGCGCCATGCAGACATGCGACATCTGCATCATCTGTTCCTCTTATTTCCTTTTCCACAGTCTCGAGACTATCGTCTATGGCGTGGCCTTTACGCTTATAGCCAGTTTCGTATGCGATTATGTTGTCAATGGAACAAGGCAGACTGTGCAGTTCATCATAATTTCCAAAAAGTATGATGCCATTGCTGACACCATCAACAACAGCGTTCACCGCGGAGTGACACTCATCAAGGGTACAGGATGGTATTCGAAGAGCGATGTCCAAATACTCATCGTACTCGCAAGGAAGTACGAATCGCAGGATGTATTCAACCTTATAAAACGTATCGACCCCATGGCAATGGTGTCACAATCATTTTGTCAGGGTGTCTTCGGATCGGGATTTGATACGATAAAGTAAAGCCATCATATATAATAATGTGAAAAAGATTGGAGATAATTTGTGTTTTTCGTTAAATTTACATATATTTGCAACACAATTGAAATTTCAAACCAACCAAGTTATATTATGCATTACAAAAAAATCTTTCTGACTACAGTAGCAGGACTACTGTTTTCCAGTGTTGCCTTTGCCCAGAATAGTGATAAAGGTGAGCTGAAATCTTATAACTTTATAGAAGTGCAGGGTGGAGCACAGATGACTCTTACCGACGCCAAAATGGATAAGCTCATAACCCCTGTGGGCGCTTTCTCTCTGGGCCGCTACTTCACTCCTGGTGTAGGTGCTCGTCTGCACGTGAACGGATGGCAGGCAAAGAGCGGATTTGACGACCTTGGCTACTACAAGTGGAATTATATTACTACAGATTTAGACCTGCTCCTGAATCTGACCAATCTCTTCAGCAAGAACAAGAGTGGCGCTCATCCTCTGAACGTTATCCTGCTCGGTGGTGTCGGACTCACACACGCTTGGGACAACGATGAGGCTCTCGCTATGGCATCAGCCAACCGCGACAGGAACATGCAGCTCGCATGGGACGACAATCGTCTGAGCCACAACATACGTGCCGGTCTCCGTCTTGAGACTAACGTAACAAAGCCTGTAGGCCTGTCGCTTGAAATCAATGCAAATAGCCTTGACGACCGTTTCAATTCAAAGATGAACGATGCTGATGACTGGCAGATTTCTGCTTTGCTCGGACTTAGCATCCGCTTCGGTCACAAGTACAAGAAAGCTCCTGTTGTCGTTGAGCCTGTTCCTGTTGTTGAGCCTGAGCCAGCTCCAAAGCCAGAACCAAAGACTTATACTGTTATTGATACCATCTACAAGAAGGTACCTGTAAAGCTCCACGAAGTGAAATTCTACAACATCAGAGAGTCAGACCCAGAGGCTAAGAATGCCATTATGGACCGCATTGCTGACTTCCTCAACACATATCCAGAAGCTACTGTTTCTATTGTAGGCTATGCTGACAAGGGTACTGGTACACCAGCCATCAACAAGAAGTATGCTCTACAGCGTGCTGAGACTTTCAAGAACGAGCTTGTAAAGAAATACAACATCAATGCATCTCGCATAGTTACAGATTCTAAGGGTGACACCGTGCAGCCGTTCGAGGAGAACGACAAGAACCGCTGCGTCATCGTTGACGGTTCAGCCGAGAAGACTGTAATGGAAACTAAGAGCCGCACCGTTACAGAATAACTATTTCTGAACAGATAATGTTGTCTGCCAGACTTTTACTACGCAAGAGTCTGCTTACACATTATTATATATATAGCGGGAATGCTTTATCTTTCTGGATATGGCATTCCCGCTTTTTCTTGTCCTCTACAGGAGACAAATGACCTTTTTAGGGCTCAATGGAAAAATCATGGAGAAGGCATTCCTAAATGAAGGCCTGAGTCAGGCAAAGCTTTGCGTTGGTGGTTGCAAAGCTTTGCGTTGGTGGTTGCAAAGCTTTGCGTTGGCGATTGCAAAGCTTTGCGTTGGCAGTTGCAAAGCTTTGCGTAGGAAGGTGCAATGCTTTGCGTAGGCGGGTGCTGACTTGATCAGTACAATTCTGAATAAGAGAAAAGGGTGGAATGACTCACTATACGGATCACTGTAGTCACAGGTGGATGTTGTATCCATATTTGACATATCCATATTGCAAAATAGCATTTTGGGTGGTCATAATGGCTAAACAGTGTTAAAAATTACCTTTTATAGGAAAATTGTTTAAAAAACCTATTTGATATAAAAGTTTTTCGTGTACTTTTGCAGCAGTTTTTAAAATACCAACCAATAAAATTATTAAAACAATGAAAAAGTTTTTTTTAGGATTAGCAATTTCAGTTATCTCAATTAGTGCAAACGCACAGGTGTATGTAGGTGGTGGCCTCGGCTTCAGCTCTGTTAAGGAAGCTCATCATGAGAAGGTAGATGTTGACACAAAGACAACATTCTCACTCGTTCCTGAGATTGGCTATCAGCTCGACGAGAAGCTCGCTGTAGGTATTGGCCTTGGCTATTCTCACTCTAAGTATGGTGACTTAAAGGGTGATGCTTTCTCTATTGAGCCATACGCACGTTACACCTTTGCAAAGCTTGGTACTGTAGACCTCTTCATTGAAGGCGGTGTAGGTTATCAGCATACCAAGAATGCCGAGGAAATAAACGATAATGTCGAGGTAAACGAGAAGGAGAACACTTTCTATATCGGTGTTCGTCCAGGTTTCAAGGTTAACCTCAACCAGAAAATTGCTCTCGTTTCACGCGTAGGCTGGTTGGGATGGAAGACCACCAAGCCTGATGTTGACGACTACAAGGGTTCTTCTGAGTTCGGTCTGAACCTCGATGCAACAGCCATCCAGTTCGGTGTTAACTACACATTCTAATGAACTGTTTCACTATAGTCATTATTTCTATAACCGATAATTTTCAAGGCGGGTTCTAATAAATAGAACCCGCCTTAATCTTAATATAGATTATAATCATTTCCCGACAGACTCTTCGTCCCTGTTCATGCCCTTTTCCCAGAGGTGAGATGGATGAGTGCGCGAGGCTGCCCTGGGTCATAATGCCCTGTATGGCGACTATCGCCCAAACAACAAGCTTACAGGAAGCCTTGGTGTCTTCGAACATTGGAACAATGCTCATGACATGAAGTATAGTAGAAACATGGGCGAGAACAAGGGAATTGTACGTGCATACACCATGTCCTGTCTTTTTGGCTCGGTGAAAAAAACATGGTAAAGGGATTCCTAAATAAAGGCGCTTTTCCCACAAACGTTTGTGGGAGCAGTTGTAAAGCTTTGCGTGGGCGGATGCAAAGCTATGCGTATGAGATGGACAAAACTGGCACAGAATCGTGATTATGGTTTAGAGGCAGATGGAGCCGAGTTATTTGCGGTGGGCATTCCGAGCAAGTCGCGCAGGCTGTTGAAGTCTTTCTTAAGGATGAAGCCGAGTCCCTGAGTATTGAGGCTGTTTCGTGTAAAATATCTGTCGTTTGATTGGTTGTATACTCTCACTGCAAGGTTGCCGTTTGGCAACAGCAGGTATCTGATGTCGAAGTCGCCAATAAAACTCGTTGTGGCATTGGGGTTGTCCCTGTAGCCGAACTCTCCGTTTATGAGCAGCCTGTTGTTGAGCAGTCGTCCGCTGAGCAGTCCCTCGTATTCTGCGTTGTTCCAGCCCTCGTCGCCCGTTGAGATGTTTGCTCCGAAATTCCAGTTAGAGTTGTTGATAATAGTTCCGAGTAAGGAGTTTATCTGCTGGCTTACCTGTCCGCTGAGGATGCTCTGCATGGCGAGTGAAGTCTGGCTTTGCCCTGTTCCTCCAGTAGCAGAATTGTTGTTGCCCTGTGAGTAGAAGCGTCCTACGGCCAGGAGGTAGAGAACTTGCTGGTTCATTTCCTCCTCGCTGTTAATGAGGCTGTAAATCATCTGCTTGGCATCGCTGCTCACGGTAGGCAAGTCGAGTCCAAACTCCACTTTTGGAGCGTTTGGTGTACCACTGATGTTCATGAGGCAGTTCACCTTTATGTTGTTGCTGGTGAACGACCGTCCGAGCTGCAGGTCGGAGAGGCTTACGGAGTTGAGGGGATACATAGCCTTGAGGTTGAGCGTCGCATCGTAAGGGTTTCCGCCGAATGCTATGGTTCCTCCAGAGAGGAACTGGAACTCCTTATGCAAGGCGTTCTGAATAGTTAGCTTGTATACTCCTCCCTCGACAAGGTAGTTGCCGAAAAGGTCGAAGTTGCCTTTGTTATAATATGTAGCCCTTATCACTCCCGAGCCGTTGAGGTCGATATAGTCGCCGCTGGTCTGGTCCATTATCAGACGTAGCGTTGCTGAAGGCTGCGTGTGGATGAGGAAGTTGATATGTATGTCTGATGGTATGTCGGCAGGCTTGGCATCAGTGTCAATGGGTGTATTGCCTACAGATGCGGCAATGGAGTCGCGGTCCTTCCATGTTATGAATTCCTGCGACTTTATAGCATCTGGGCTTGCAACATTGTATGTCACTATTGAGCCTTGGTTGGGTGTTATGTCAATATCCATGACGACAAGACCGCTACGTCCCCTGATGCTGCACAGACCAGTGCCGTAGGCTGTGCCGTAGAAGGAGCTGCCGTCTGAGCCGTCGAAGTCGTAGACGAGGAGGTTGTTGGTGCGAACGTTTATGTCGTATGTCAGTCTGGAGAGGTGCTGATGGTTGAGCGAGCCAGTAATGATGCCCGTATTGCCGTAGCGGTCAGTTATGGTGTCACCGACAAACCTTATCTCGCCAGGCAAGAGCAGCAGGGAGTCGTTGGTGAGCGTATATTCGGTATTAAGACTGCTGATGTGTACCTTCCCATCCACACGGGCACGCCCGGTCAGCTCTATTGCGTTGAGTGGTCCCCATAGGCGCAGGTTGCCGTTGGCTGAAAGGTCGCAGCGGTCCATGAAGCTTCCGCAGAAGCTCTCCATGAATTCTCCTCTGGTGTTGTTGGCCACTATGTCGAGATCTATATAGTTCTTCCTTGGCGATACATATCCGTTTATTATAGTATTGCGGTTGTCCTCATCGGTTGCCTTGGCTGCAATGTCTATCTGCCCCTCGCCGTTGTTCCATTCCACATCAGCAAGTAGTGTACCCATGCGTCCATTCTCGAAAGTGAAGCCGTCGACCTGAAGTTTGGCTGCTGCTGCAGGTTTGCCAAATAGCGCCGTTGCGTACGCCTTGCCCGATGCCTTGCCGCCGAAGTCTACGGAATGAAAATTTACAAGATTAAGGATATAGGCCACATCTACCTTGTTAAGGTCAATGAGGAGCGAGTCGGTATGGTTGTCGGTAGCCCTTCCGTTTATGCGTATGTGTTGGTCAGCGTGTGCTATTGAGAAATTGTCTACAGCAAGCTGTTTGTTGCTATAAGTAATGGTGGCTCTGCCAATGTTCCATGTTGTATCGGCAAGATGAATTTCCGATGGCAGTATGTCAACTATTGCCTGTGCCTTGCCAGAAATCGCTGTTGCAAATCTTGTATTAGCGTTGAGCAGTCCCTTCAGTCGCATGGAGCTATTGTTGTCGAATGCGAAATTGGTTTGCATGTTGTCGTCTGCCGCTGCGAGACGTATAGAATAGTCAGCCCCGTGTCTCTTGCTTAGCAGCTTGTGTGCCTTCACCTCAGCCTTGAGGGTATCTGCTGGAGTGGTTATGAAGAGAGAGGCATCCGTCCATTGGTTTCCGTCGTAGCTGAACGATGGGAGAGTGGCTGCCAAAGTAAGGTGTTTTGAGCGTGAGTCCATGTTGCCGTAGAGTGACAGCGGGGAGTGTAGCGTTAGTGGTATGCCAAGAAGATGTCGGAGAGGTTCCGTGTCCCTGACCTGTGCCGTAATCTCCAGACGGCTGTCCCTGGCAGCAGCCTGTCTTATAGGAGTGAACTGCTGAATGCTTGGCAATTTGCTGGCGATGATGTTGCATAAGTGATGTGACAGAGACTGGAAATCGAAGTCGCCTTTCACCTTCAAGTAGGCAAAATCCGACTCCAAGGCAAGTATACGCCTGCCTTCGGCCTTGCGTGCTGAAAGATTTACGTTACTGATGGTATAGACATCGGTGTTGCCGTTGTCATCGGTCGTTGACATGGCAAAACGTTCCATGGATATTGTTCCCAGGGCATTGGCCGGGGAGTCGCCTGTTGCATTGGCTGTGACAGTTGCTGAGAAGTCTGCCTCTCCCCACCTGTCGGTAAGCTTGAGAGCAGACGGGCGCAGATGGTGGATGTTGGCGATGATGTCGGCCTTGGCAAGCGTACGGCTCAGGGTGCCTGAGACATCAAAGCTGGCGTTAGGGTCATCGCATGCCAATGTTCCGGAAAAGGTGCCCTGTCGGTATTGTCCGTCGAGACTTATGCCTCTGTAGCAGTACTTGTTGTAATCGAACTTGCTGACGAGTCCCTTTGCTGTTATCGACTCTTTTCCACGGGCTATGCAGCCATTGCCCTTGACGTTGGCTGACACTTTTCCGAAATGCTCGTCAGTCAATATCTCCGAGAGATTAATATCCTCCGCATCAAGCTCGAATGACATATTATCGCCATTGAGTCCTGCCCTTAGGTTGGCATCGCCTATGTCCGATGAAACCTTACCGGTTAGCGACATCTGCCTCTTGGCTCCTCCTGCCGTGCCGCTGATGCTTAGTGTCCCGACTTTAGCGGCAAGCTGTCTTGTCTTATCGTCAGAAGATATTGATGCTGCTATATCTGACAATATTGATGACGTAGCCGTAAGTTGCTCTAATACAATGTGCCACGCCGGATTTCTAAAGCCTTTCGTCAGAGCTCCGGTGAGGCTCATCCTGGCATCACCATCGGTAGTTGAGAGCGAGAAATTTTCCAATGACATACTGGTGCTCGTACCATAGAGACGTGCCTTTAACTGTAGCTTGCGGTCAAGGGATGACAGCTGCTGTAGCAAGGGCGAGAAGTCGCTTGGGCTTATGATGGTGTTGGAGATAGCAAGACGATATTGTAGCGATGGCAACATCAGACGGCCTTTATCGAAGGAGTAGGTAGCCGACAACTCGTCTGTTTGTATGTTGGTTCCAGGCATTATAAGCTGCAGTTTGTCCACATGAGCGGCCGAGCGGTTGGCAGCCAGTTTCATCTTGAAATCGTCTAAGCGCAGTCCGCTGCTCTCCTTGAAAGCGAGTTTCTTGATGTTGATGTTCAGCGAGTCGTCTGTCAGCTTGTTCACAACTATATGGGCACTAATGTCCCCAAGGCTCAGATGTCGGAGTGAGGTGAGTTTGTAGTCATGGCTGTCGAGTTGGTCGTATCGTAGCTTGCCATGCCTTACGACAAGTGAGCCAATCTCTATGTCGAGAGGCTTATGCGATGTGGTGTCCTTGGAGGCGAGGGCATCAAGAACAAACTGGATGTTCAGCGGTTGTCCAGCGCTGTCCCTATATAAATATGTGTCCATGCCGAACACTTGCGCCGAGGACACCGCCACTCGTCCGTTGGCAAGGTCGGTAAGCGATATCTTTGCTGCAAGACGAGTAGCCTGGAACATCTTCTTGCCGCGCAGGTCGTCAATACGTACACCGTCAATGATTATGCGGTTGAGAAATCCAACGTCGACCCTGGAGATACTGACGTTAGTGTGCAGCTTTGCGGCAATCACGCCTGCTATTTCCTTGCCGATGAATGTCTGGACGGCAGGAATGTTGGTCAGTGTGATAACCGCAATATATATGGCCACCAACGTCCATATAATGATGTTTATGATTGTTTTTAGTCTTTTCATTTGTAAAGGCCGTCTTGCAAAACCGATGCTTTCGGTCGTTAGATGTTGCAAATTTAATAAAAATCCTCGTTGTAGCGTAACAATCAATGGGCTTTTTCGCTTTGTTCTACGTTTTTTTGTTTAAATTTGCAGCGTATTTAGCAGTAAGCATCAAATATATTCGTTATTATTAGTTATGATAAATCTTATTGAGACACACAAGGGATTGGACATTCAACTTGCTGGCAAGGCCTCGGAGAAAAAGACCAAGCTGGGAGTGGTATCCGATTATGCTCTTGTTCCCGATGACTTCACGGGTATTGTACCGAAGGTGGTTGTCAAGGAAGGCGACCACGTGCTGGCTGGCGACCCGCTGTTTGTGAACAAGAACTTCCCTGAAGTGAGGTTTGCCTCACCTGTGAGTGGAATTGTAGAAGCTGTCGTCCGTGGCGACAGACGCAAAGTTTTGTGCGTAAAGGTAAAGGCTGACGACAGTCAGGAATACCGTGACTTTGGCTCAAAGAACGTTGATAGTCTTGATGGCAATGGCGTAAGAAGCCTGCTGCTTGAGGCAGGACTCTTCGGCTACATCAACCAGCTCCCGTACGCTGTATCAACAACCCCCGACACAACGCCCAAGGCCATCTTTGTCTCTGCATTCAGGGACATGCCTCTTGCAGGCGACTTCGACTTTGAGGTGAAGGGACAAGAGGCAGATTTCCAGACTGGTATCACAGCATTGTCCAAAATCGCCCAGGTGAACGTAGGTATCAGCAGCAAGAGCCAGAACGAGACGCTGAGAAACCTTAAGGATGCAACCGTTACTGCATGGCAGGGACCATGTCCGGCAGCTAATGTAGGAGTTCACGTCAACCATCTGTGCCCGGTAAACAAGGGCGAGGTTGTATGGACTGTCGACCCCGTGGCCGTAATCTTCATAGGCCGACTTCTCAATACTGGCAAGGTAGACCTGCGTCGTACCATAGCCGTTGCCGGCAGCGAGGTTGCTGAGCCTCATTATGTGGATGCCCTTGTGGGTACACCTCTGAAAGCCATACTCGAAGGAAACGTCCGTGAAGGTGCTGTTAGAATAATCAACGGAAATCCCCTCACAGGGCGCAAGGACAGCCTCGACGGCTATCTCGGAGCACACACCTCGGAGGTGACTGTCATTCCCGAGGGTGATGATGCCGACGAGATGCTCGGATGGATAATGCCACGCCTTGGCCACTTCTCTGCCAACAGAAGCTACTTCTCATGGCTTCTTGGCAAGCGCGACTATAAGCTCGACGCAAGGGTGAAGGGCGGCAAGCGCAACATGATAATGAGCGGTGAGTACGACAAGGTGCTGCCAATGGACATCTATGGCGAGTATCTCATAAAAGCCATCATAGCAGGCGACATCGACAAGCAGGAGCAGCTCGGTATCTACGAGGTGGCACCAGAGGACTTTGCCGTTGCTGAGTTCGTAGACTCGTCGAAACTCGAGTTGCAGAGTCTCGTCCGCAAGGGCCTTGACACGCTCAGAAAAGAAAACATGTGACAAGTGAACAGTAGTTTAAAGTAATTATTTAACATCAGATATCTAATATGTCATTACGCAAATATCTCGACAAAGTAAAACCAAACTTCGAAGAGGGCGGCAAGCTTCATGCCTTCCGTAGCGTCTTCGATGGTTTCGAGACTTTTCTGTACGTACCGAATGACACGGCAAAGACAGGAGCGCACATCCATGACGCCATCGACTCCAAGCGCATCATGAGCATGGTGGTGATAGCCCTGCTGCCAGCGTTGCTTTTTGGTATGTACAATGTAGGTTATCAGAACTATGCCTGCGCCAACGCTACTGCTACAGCATCGGCCATAGATATGTTCTTATATGGAGCACTTGCCGTGTTGCCCAAGATACTCGTCAGCTACATCGTCGGCCTGGCCATTGAGTTCGCATGGGCACAATGGAAAGGCGAGGAGATACAGGAAGGCTACCTTGTATCGGGCATCATCATCCCGATGATAGTACCTGTAGGCTGCCCTCTGTGGATGCTTGCCATAGCCGTAGCCTTTGCTGTCGTCATTGGCAAGGAGATTTTCGGTGGTACCGGCATGAACATCTTCAATGTTGCCCTTGTAGCGCGTGCGTTCCTCTTCTTCTCTTATCCCACCAAGATGAGCGGCGATACCGTATGGGTTGCCCAGGACACCATATTCGGCCTTGGCAATGCTATTCCTGACGGAGTGACGAGCGCGACACCGCTTGGACAGCTTGCTGCAGGAACCGACGTTACAGCCTCACTGCAGGATATGGTGATAGGTCTTATTCCCGGCAGTATCGGTGAGACCAGCGTTATAGCAATCGCCATCGGAGCCGCTATCCTCTTGTGGACCGGCATTGCAAGCTGGAGAACAATGTTCAGCGTCATCGTTGGTGGTGCTGCCATGGCATGGATATTCCAGCTCACAGGCCAGACACCTATTCAATGGTATGAGCATCTTGTGCTGGGTGGCTTTGCCTTTGGTGCGGTATTTATGGCTACCGACCCTGTGACGAGCGCACGCACGGAGACCGGCAAGTACATTTATGGTCTGCTCATCGGAGCCTTGGCCGTTATCATACGTGTCATGAACCCTGGCTTCCCTGAGGGCATGATGCTCGCCATACTCTTCGGAAACATGATGGCACCGCTGATTGACCACTTCGTAGTAGAGGCCAACATCAGGAAGAGAATGAATCGTATCAAACAATAACGGGTTTATACCATTGAATTCTATTAAAATTATATTTCAGAAGAGAATATGGAAGAAAAGAAACAGGGGCTGAATACCAACTCCAATACATACATTATTATATATAGTGCCATTCTCGTGGTCATCGTGGCTTTCCTTCTGGCTTTCATCTATTCGGCGTTGAAGCCCCAGCAAGATGTCAATGTTGCTCTGGACAAGAAGAAGCAGATATTGGCCGCACTCAACTTCCGCAACCTCGACAATGATGAGGCGACGGCACTTTACAACGATGTTGTTGTTGCAGACATGATAGTCGATGCCGACGCCAATGTAGTTGAAAACGGAGAGAAGGGCGGAGAGAAGGCTGGCTTCAAGCTTAACAGTGCCGACTACAAGGAAGGACGTCTGGCGGTATACGACTGCATGGTAGACGGCCAGCGGAAATATGTCATACCGGTTTATGGTATGGGACTCTGGGGAGCCATATGGGGATATGTCGCACTCGATGCCGACAAGAATACCATTTACGGAGCTTACTTCAACCACGATAGCGAGACGGCGGGCCTTGGTGCAGAAATCAAGGACAGCAAGGCATGGCAGGACCAGTTCAAGGGTAAGAAGCTGTTCTCTGCTGACGGCAACGCTATAGTAATAGCCGTGAAGAAGAAGAGTGACGTCAAGAACCCCGACTCGGAGTGTGATGCCGTTACCGGTGCCACGCTGACATCCGACGGTGTGAGCCTGATGCTTCAGGACTGCTTTGGCAAGTATGTAACATTTTTAAAGAAATAACCATTTCATAATAAGCTATGCAACTGTTTTCAAAAGAGAATAAGGAGGTATTTACCAATCCCCTCAACCTCGACCATCCAATATTGGTGCAGGTGCTCGGCATCTGTTCGGCTCTTGCCGTGACGTCGCAGCTCAAGCCTGCCATCGTCATGGGACTTGCCGTGACGGTGATAACGGCTTTTGCCAATGTCATTATCTCCATCATACGCAACACCATTCCTACACGTATACGTATCGTCGTGCAGCTCGTTGTCGTGGCTGCGCTCGTAACCATTGTCAGCCAGGTGCTCAAGGCCTTCGCCTACGATGTGAGCGTAGAGCTGTCTGTCTACGTAGGACTCATCATCACCAACTGTATTCTTATGGGTCGCCTGGAGGCTTTCGCCATGACCAACCGTCCATGGCCAAGCTTCATCGATGGTGTGAGCAACGGACTGGGCTACGCCATGATACTGGTTATTGTCGGTGGTGTGCGTGAGTTATTCGGCAGAGGCTCTCTGCTCGGATTCAAGCTGCTGCCCGACAGCCTCTACGACCTCGGCTACATAGACAACGGCATGATGACAATGCCTGCCATGGCACTCATACTGCTGGGCTGTGTCATCTGGGTACACCGTGCATACTTCTATAAGGAAAAGTAACAACAAGGAACAGAACAGATTGGAGCTAACGCTCATAAATCCTTTAACATACATATAATATGGATCATACAATCAGCCTATTTTTCAGGTCCATCTTCGTGGACAACATGATATTCGCATTCTTCCTCGGCATGTGCTCGTTTCTTGCTGTGTCGAAGAATGTCAAGACCTCGCTGGGACTTGGACTTGCCGTGACATTCGTGCTCGTGGTGACCGTTCCTGTCGACTACCTTCTGCAAACCAAGATTCTTGGCCCCGACTGTCTCGTAGAGGGCGTAGACCTGTCATATCTCAGCTTCATACTCTTCATTGCCGTCATAGCCGGTATGGTACAGCTTGTGGAGATGATAGTCGAGAGATATTCACCATCGCTCTATGCAGCCCTTGGCATCTTCCTGCCGCTTATCGCCGTGAACTGCGCCATCATGGGCGCGTCGCTCTTCATGCAGCAGCGCATAGGCCTCGACCCCGCCAACACCCAGTATATCGGAAGCGTATGGGATGCCTTCGTCTTTGCGCTCGGTAGCGGTTTCGGCTGGACACTTGCCATCATTTCCATGGGTGCCATCCGCGAGAAAATGGCATACAGCGATGTGCCTAAACCATTGCAGGGACTCGGCATCACTTTTATTACAGTAGGACTCATGGCCATGGCCATGATGTGTTTCTCAGGTCTTAAAATCTAACATCACACAACAATGCTACAATTCATATTGACAAGTATAGGAGTGTTTCTCGTAACGATATTGCTCCTCGTGATAATTCTGCTCGTAGCCAAGAAATACCTTTCGCCAAGCGGCAATGTAAACATTGTTGTCAATGGCGACCGTACGCTTTCTGTCGGACAGGGTAGCAGCCTTATGACTACGCTCAATGAGAATGGTATCTATCTGCCATCTGCCTGTGGCGGCAAGGCATCGTGCGGACAATGCAAGGTGCAGGTGCTCGAGGGTGGCGGAGAGATACTCGACTCAGAGAAGCCGCATTTCACAAGAAAAGAGATTAAGGACAACTGGAGACTCGGATGCCAGTGCAAGGTGAAGGGTGACATGAAGATACGCGTGCCGGAGAGCGTGCTCGGAGTAAAGGAGTACGAGTGTACGGTGATATCCAACAAGAATGTCGCAACATTCATCAAGGAGTTCAAGGTGCAGCTGCCTAAGGGCGCACACATGGACTTCCTGCCAGGCTCTTATGCCCAGATAAAGATACCTACGTTCAGCATCGACTACGACAAGGACATCGACAAGAGCCTTATCGGTGACGAGTACCTGCCGGCATGGCAGAAATTCGGCCTGTTCCCACTTAAGTGCGTGAATACAGAGCCTACCATCAGGGCTTACTCCATGGCCAACTATCCTGCCGAGGGCGACGTCTTCATGCTTACCGTGCGTATAGCCACACCTCCATTCAAGGCCGACCGCTCAGGATTTATGGATGTTAATCCTGGTATAGCATCGTCATACATCTTCACCCTCAAGCCTGGCGACAAGGTTATCATGAGCGGTCCTTATGGTGACTTCCATCCCAACTTCGACTCCAAGCGTGAGATGATATGGGTAGGTGGTGGTGCCGGTATGGCTCCT
>SAMEA3663028__coassemble_267_pt1 | contig 22755 bp, 14 predicted proteins | sample SAMEA3663028__metabat2_high_PE_024 | metagenome-assembled genome bin SAMEA3663028 (sample SAMEA3663028) | pig gut metagenome | biome: pig gut; feature: pig-associated habitat; material: faeces | place: France | collected 2012 | reverse complement strand
GACAATGCCCGAGCAAGCTCATCATTGCTCATCTGGCTTAACGAAACCGTTCGCTGATGAGCGTGTACTTCTGTGGAGGCTCATGCGTGGAGGATGTAGTGTACATCCTATAAATAAAGGCACCTTTTCTCGCAAACGTTTGCAGGAACTATTGCAAAGCTTTGCAAGGACGAATGCAAAGCTTTGCGTGAGCGGATGCAAAGCTTTGCGTGGGCGGATGCAAAGCTTTGCGTCTGAGATGGGCAAAACTGGCACGGAAATCGTCAGTCCTATTCTGGATAAGAGAAAAGGGAGGAACTAGTCACCATAAGGGTCACTATAGTTCCCCAAGAAATTAACCCTTAACCTTTGAGAGCGTTGTAGAATGAAATCACTTCACCACCGTGGCCTTGATAATATGCACATCGTCGATGGGGCGGTCGTAATCGTCAGTGCGCACATAGTTTATATCTCGCACCACCTTCAGTCCCTCGACCACCTCTCCAAAGACGGTATACTGTCCGTCGAGATGTGGGGTACCTCCATACTTACGGTAGTAGTCACGTATGTCCTCCGTCATTTTCACCTTACCCTGCGTAGCCTCATCGATGCGTTCCTGCATGCGGTTGAGCGACAACTCGCTGAACGTAGTGCCATAGACAATGTAGAAGTGCGACGATGATGATGCCCTCTCGGGATTATCAGAGTCCGCTTCGCGTGCGGCAGCCAAGGCTCCTCTCTTGTGGAAGAATTTCGGATATATTATTTCCGCAGGAATGGTGTAATCCGGCTGATGCTCTCCCACAGAGTCTCCAGGCTTGGCATGCCTTGTTGTAGAGTCTCCGGCCTGTATCATGAAGTCGGCAATGACACGATGGAACAGTATTCCATCATAAAATCCCTCGTTGACAAGTTTCAGGAAGTTATCCCTGTGCAGTGGTGTCTCATTGAACAGCACCACCCTGATGTTTCCCTTGTCGGTCTCAAAGAGCACCTCGTGCCTGATGGTATCCTGCTGGGCGAGTCCTGCGGCAGACATCATCATGGCAAGGAATGCGAACAACAATTTTCTCATTTGTGTTTGTTTATATATATAAGTATTGTTGAAAAGTTGACGAGCTAATAGTCTTCTTGGCAATACCGCTAACACGAACGCCTTGCCTTTTCCTGAATTCTATTAACTCGTCAACTTTAAACGACATCAATAGCTTTCACCTTTCGTAATCTCCTCATGGTCAATCTTCCGTCTGTCAATGGCTCTCCATGCGTAAACGATGTAGGCAAGGACAAACGGTATGAGCAGCGACACTATAGCCATTGTCCGCAGCGTGAACTCGCTGCTACAGCTGTTGGCTATGGTGAGCGAGCTTTGCAGGTCGGCTGTAGAGGGATAGTAGGCAGTATTGTTCCATCCCACACATAGGAGCAGTGACAAGACAACCAGCACCACACCAATTCCCGAAGGCCATATACCTTGTATATATGTCTTGCTCACTATGGTGCGCACGATACCATAGAGAGTGAGCACCACGCCCACGAGCAGCATCACGAGCAAGTACCACATGTCGACAAAGTTGTGCCAATACTTGTTTGGCTCCATGAAAATCTCTCCTGTCTCGGGATTGTATGCAAAGCCATCCTTGAGAAGCGTGCGGATGAGGAATGCCACGAAAAGCAGGACGAAGGGAGCCGCACAACCAACAAGGCGTACAGAACCACGACTGCGGATATTCTCGTCGTTGACATTGTTCATCACATACAGTATGCCCAGTACCTGCGCAAGGAACATCACAGCAAGGCCAAGCACGAGGTTCCAAGGGTCGAGCAAGGCATCGAGTCCGCACGAGGCATTTGCCCAGTGGCTGATGACGGGCTGTGAGAATACCGTTAGGTTCATCTTGTCGACAATGAAATTGGAGCCGTTGAAGAACGTTGCTACGGCTCCGCCAAGGAGCAGCGGTCCCACGAGGCCGTTGATGACGAGCATCACCTGAAAGGTCTTAGGACCGAGAAAGTTGCCCATCTTGTTCTGGAACTCATAGCTTACGGCCTGCAGCACGAACGTGAAGAGGACAATCATCCAGAGCCAGTAGGCACCTCCGAAACTGGTACTATAGAACAGAGGGAATGAGGCGAAGAAAGCTCCGCCGAAGGTAACGAGCGTGGTGAATGTCAGCTCCCACTTGCGGCCTGTGCTGTTTACGAGCAGCCTCCGCTCGGCATCGTTCCTTCCAAGACTGAATAGCATGGCGTTGGCACCCTGTACGAACATCAGGAACACCAGCAAGGCTCCGAGCAGAGATACGAGGAACCACCAGTAGTTTTGCAAGAATGAATATGTCATATCGTTGGATATTTAAAAGATTGGTTCAACAATTATTGTCTTATTAGGCGTTTTGCTCCTCGCTCCACATGCCTTTCCTTATCTGCTTGAGCATGATAGAAATCTCTACGGCGAGCATGGTAGTGAACAATGCGAGGAAGAGGAAGAAGGTAAGCATCACGCTTCCGGAGCTGATGTCAGAGACAGCAGCCCATGTGGGCAGCATATCCTGAATGGTCCATGGCTGTCTTCCCATCTCGGCCACTATCCATCCGCTCTCACTGGCGATGTATGCGAGTGGCACGAGGGCTATGGCCAGCAGATGGAACCACTTGTACTTCGTAATGTCACATCTGCACACAAGATGCAGGGCCAGCAGGAAGAACAGGATGAACAGGCATCCCAGTCCCACCATAACACGGAACGACCAGAAGCACAGAGGCACAGAGGGTACCACCTGGCTGGCAGACTTTACATATCCGTAGCCGAAGTAGGGCATATTCTCCCTGAGGGTCTTCAGATGTTTCTGAGCCGCCTCCTCAGAATTGGCCTTCTTGGCATTGCGGTATGACATCAGGGCATAGACAGCCATGCGTCCGCGCTTCATTTTCTCCTCCACCGACAGTTCCTTGGTGCCGTCGGGACGAGTATATCCGTTTATCAAGTCCTGTATTCCCGGTACATATCCGTGGATATCCCTTGTTGCGAGCATAGACAGTCCATAAGGGATGCCAAGCCTGAATGGCGGTTCCTGCTCGTTCATATAGTCGGGCTGTGAGAATGGCGACACCCATGCCACAGCAGTAAGCGACTGGTCAGTACCTCCCTTGTACAAAGCCTCCATGGCAGCGAGCTTCATTGGCTGCACCTGTGACACCTTATAGGCTGAGTTGTCACCGGTGAAGGCAGCGAGCAACGAGGCAACAAGACCTACAGACGCTCCAATCTTGATACTCTCAACAGCCAGCTTGCGCTCGCGTCCCTTGTATAGATACCAGCAGCTGACGGCCACCGTGAACACCGCTCCCACAATCCATGCCGAGGTAACGGTATGGCAGAACTTGTCGATGGCGAATGGTGATAGAGCCACCTCGGCAAACGACACCATCTCATTGCGCATGGTATCGGGATTGAACTCACATCCCACAGGATATTGCATCCATGCGTTGGCAACCAAAATCCACCATGCGGAAATGGTAGCACCCAGTCCCGTGAGCCAGGTCGATGCAAGATGGAAGCCGGCCGAGACCTTGCTCCACCCGAAGAACATCACGGCCACAAAGGTAGACTCCATGAAGAAGGCTACGATACCCTCGATGGCGAGCGGTGCGCCGAAGATGTCGCCCACGAACCACGAGTAGTTGCTCCAGTTGGTACCGAACTCGAACTCAAGGATGATACCCGTTGCCACACCCATGGCAAAGTTTATTCCGAAGAGTCGCTGCCAGAAATGCGCAGCATCCTTCCAGAACAGCTTGCGCGTACGGTAGTAGCATGTCTCTACAATGCCCATGATGAGGGCCAGTCCCAAAGTCAGCGGCACGAAAAGCCAGTGATAGATGGCTGTGAGAGCGAACTGCGCCCTCGACCAGTCAATCGTGCCGGTGCTGATGTCTAACAATAGGTTTGAAGTCATGTTGTTATTATTTTAAGATGTTACGTTCTGTCTTTCCACCTCAGCTCCTGTTCATTCGGCAGTCCTCTCCTCAAGCTCCGCCGACACGAAGTCGGCCTCCTGTCCCTTGCTGGCGTTCTGGCCGATAAAGTCTTGAAAGAAGAACAGCTTGAGCACAGCAAAGATAATGATCACCTTGACAATTATCACTGCCCAAAGCGTCCTGCCAATGGTCATGTTTCTAAATCCATCGATATAGAAACGGGCCACACGACATAAAAAGTTTGACTGCGTCATGCTGCGTATCTTTATACTTTTAAGGTGTGTTTCTTAAACAGGGTGTAAATATACAAAATATAATTTAATTTTGTTCGATTTTTCCTCAAAAATGCAAAATTTTAATATATTAAAGACTTGATAAGAACAAAATCTTTGTCATTTAAGATAAAAAGTATAATTTTGCAACGTTATTATTGAACCATTAGAACCAAAGAATATTTATGAATAAGAAAGTATTGATACCAATCATCATCGTGGGCCTGCTGCTCGTAGCAGGCATCGCCTACCTTGCCGTAAGCCTCAACAAGCAGAAAGAGGAAAACAGAGCCATGCAGGAACTGGCCGAGATGGACAAGAAGGAAATGGAGAACGAGTACCAGCAGTTCGCCAGACAATATAGCGAGATGAAGACCCAGATAAACAACGACTCCATCGTAGCACAGCTAACGGCCGAGCAGGAGAGGACACAACAGCTGCTTGAGGAGCTTCGCCGCACCAAGAGCAACGACGCAAGGGAAATCTCGAGGCTGAAGAAAGAGTTGGCCACAGTGAGGGCCGTGCTACGCAGTTACGTGCTGGAGATAGACTCGCTGAACCGCCTTAACCAGAACCTCAAGGACGAGAACAACCGCATGAGAGGACAATACGAGGAGGCAACGAGGCAGATAGAGGGTCTGAACACCGAGAAGGCATCACTCTCCGAGAAAGTTGCCATAGCAGCACAGCTCGATGCCATAGGCATCAACCTCACTCTAAAGGACAAGAAGTCGAAGACCACCGAGAAGCTGAAGAAAGCCAAGGCTCTGCAAGTAAGCTTCTCCATAGCCAAAAACGTTACCGCACCAAGTGGCATGAAGACAGTCTACGTGCGCATCACATCGCCTACGGGAGCTGTTCTAGGTGGTGGCGGAACATTCAGCTACGAGAACCGAAACCTTGAGTGCTCTATGAAGAAAACTATTGAGTACACGGGTAACGAGACTCCAATGACACTCTACTGGAACATAACGCAGTCCATGGTCGAAGGCACATATAAGGTAAGTATCTTCGCTGACGGCAATATGATTGGAAGTAAGAACTTCAGCCTTAAATAGGCGGAGCCCCTCCAGGTAACAGTCAACATTTATCTATGTTTTTTATATATGAGAATTGAGCAAAACAGCAACCACGAAACGCATGCCGGAAAATATCCCTTGGCTGCAGGCAGCCGGTTTCTCATCGTCCTGCTCTGTCTGATGTGCGGCGGCGCAGGAGCGCTGGCGCAAAGGGTTCTTACCCTTGACAGTTGCCGTTCGCTCGCCTTGAGAAACAACAAGCAGCTGAACATATCGAAACTCAGCAGGCAGATGGCCTCGCAGACGAGAAAGGCAGCCAGGACAAAATACCTTCCCAAGGTTGCGGCTACTGGCACATACCAGTTTACTTCGCGCGAGATTTCCATACTGAACAATGCCGACAAGACCGCCCTGAGCAACATGGGTACCAGCGTCGGCACACAGTTTGGCAGTAGCGCTCAGGCCATCATCGGCGAGCTTACGCAAAACGGAGTTATCACCCCCAGCCAGGCACAGGTATTCGGGGATATTCTTGGCAAAGCCGGCACATCCATGACTGACGGCCTGAACAAGGTTGGACAGCACATCCGCGATGCCTTCGACACAGATACCCGACATGTCATGGCTGCCGACATACTTATAACACAGCCCATCTATACCGGAGGAGCTATCACAGCAGCCAACAACATTGCCAGACTCAGCGAGGAGCTTGCAGCCAACAACATAGACTCGCATAGGCAGCAGACCATCTACGACACCGACCAGGCATACTGGACTGTAGTATCGCTAAGACAAAAGCAGAAACTCGCCGAGAGCTATCTTGCATTAGTAAGCAAGCTGCACGCCAACGTGGAGAAGATGATTGCACAGGGTGTAGCCACAAGGGCCGAGGGCCTGCGAGTGGCAGTAAAGGTCAACGAGGCAGAGATGGCAAAGGCAAAGGTCGATGACGGCCTGTCTCTTGCCCGTATGCTGCTCTGCCAGCTCTGCGGACTTGACATCAGCAAGGGCATAAGCCTTGCCGACGAGGATGCCGAAGAACTGCCCTATCCACCTGCTGTAGTCTCTGCCGACATGCAAATAGCCATGGACAACCGTCCCGAACTGCGAATGCTTCAGAATGCCATTGACATCAGCAAGGAAAACACGAAGTTGGTTAGAGCTGCCTATCTCCCCAAGGTGGTGGCAATGGGCGGATATATGATATCCAATCCCTGCCTGTTCAATGGTTTTGAGCGTCGCTTCTCCGGTATGTTCCATGCCGGAGTGATGGTGCAGGTTCCTGTATGGTCATGGTTTGAGGGACGCTACAAGATGAATGCCACCAAGGCTGCAAGCAGCATAGCACAGATGGAGCTGGAGGACACCGAGGAAAAAATAGAGCTACAGGTAAACCAAAACATATTCAAGACTACGGAGGCCGACAAAAGGCTGGTCATGGCGACCAAGAACACTGAGAGCGCAGAGGAGAACCTTCGATGCGCCAACATCGGCTTCAAGGAAGGTGTAATGAGCACTACCGATGTCATGGCGGCACAGACGGCATGGCTCGAGGCCCGCTCAAGGAAAATCGACGCAGAGATAGACGTCCGTCTCTCTCGCACAAACTTACAGAAGTCGCTCGGCACACTATGCTGCGAGCTGAACTATTAGCCCACAACAAGAATCAGGTTATTTCAAACAACAACAAATCATGTCAGAGAAAACACAACATAACAACATACTGCTTGCCGTACTTGTTTTTACGGCTGTGGTGATTATCGTCGCCCTGATAGGCTTCCTTACGTTGGGCAAGGAGGACAATGTGATACAGGGCGAGATTGAGGTAAGCGAATATCGGGTATCGAGCAAGCTTCCGGGACGTATTCTCGAGATTAGAGTCGTAGAGGGCGATTTTGTCCATGCTGGCGACACACTTGCCATACTTGAGGTTCCTGAGGCAGAGGCTCAGAAGCGTGCTGCCGAGGCTACGCAGGGAGCCGCACAGGCTGTCAGCGACATGGCAGAGGCAGGAGCCCGCAAGGAACAGATACAGGCAGCATACCAGCTATGGCAGCAGGCATCAGCGGCCTGCGACATTGCCGAGAAGAGCTACACCCGCATACAGAACCTCTTCAACGAGGGGGTGATGAGCGCACAGAAACGTGACGAGGCACTGGCAGCATACAAGGCTACCGAGGCCCAGATGCACGCCGCCAAGAGCCAGTACGACATGGCAAGAAACGGTGCACGGCGTGAGGAGAAAAAGGCTGCGGCACAACAGGCGCTTGCTGCCAGAAGTGCTGTAGACGTAGTCAGCTCGCTGCTCAGGGAAACCGTGCAGGTAGCCACAGCTGATGGCGAAGTGTCAGATATCTATCCCAAGGTGGGCGAGCTGGTAGGAACCGGAGCCCCCATCATGAGCATATCTCTAATGAATGACATGTGGGGAACCTTCAATGTCAGGGAAGACCAGTTGAGCGGCCTGAAGGTTGGCGACATTCTAACAGCATACTCTCCTGCATTCAACAAGGAGATACGCATGAAAGTATTCCACATCAAGGACCAGGGAGCCTTTGCCGTATGGAAGGCCACCAAGGCAACAGGGCAATACGACCTGAAGACGTTTGAGGTTAAGGCAAGGCCACTCGAGCCATTCGAGGGACTGCGTCCCGGCATGTCGCTTATAATAAGAAAATAGCAGCTATGCTAAGACGCATCCTGCACATATCCCGGCGTGAGGTGGGGTTACTAATTGGTAACCCCATATACATTTTCTGCATGGTGCTGCTGCCAGGCTTCGTCGTAGTGTTCTTCACCACCATGATGGGAGCTGGACAACCTAAGTCGATGCCTGTAGGCGTGGTAGATGCCGACAACACATCAACAACACGCACCCTGACGCGCAAGCTCGACTCCTTCCAGTCTACAGCCGTTACAGCCCATTATAATTCAGTGACTGAAGCCCGAAAGGCCATGCAGCGCAATGAAATCTACGCTTTTATTTATTTTCCGGCACATACTACCGATGAATTACTGTCTTCCCGTCAGCCAAAAATATCCTTCTATTACAGCAATGCCTGCATAACGTCGGGCTCGCTGCTGTTCAAAGACCTTAAGACTATTGCCACGCTTGGCTCGGCGGCAGTAGGCTCGGCCACGCTGTCTGCCATGGGCAAGACCGACAGCGAGATAGCCACTTTCCTGCAGCCCATCATCATAGACTTACATCCCATCGGCAATCCCACCACTGACTATAATGTCTATCTGAGCACATCGTTGATTCCTGCCTGCCTGATGCTGTTCATATTCCTCATAACGGCATACTCCATAGGCACAGAGCAGAAGTTCGGACGCTCGCGCGAGTGGCTTGCCATGGCGGGCGACAACATCGGCATAGCCTTAGCGGGTAAGTTGTTGCCACAGTTTGCCATATTCGCAACCGTCATGTGCTCATACCTTATATATATATATGGTAGCCTCGGCTTTCCCAATGCCGGCGGACCAGTGGTGACACTAATATTGGGCATTCTCGCCGTATTGGCAGCACAGGGGTTTGGCACATTCGCCTTTGGTGTAGCTCCATCCCTTCGCATGTCTATGAGCATCTGCAGCCTGTGGGCCGCCCTCAGCTTCTCCGTCATGGGAGCAACCTTCCCCATATCGGCCATGCCTCCTGCTGTGGAGGCCTTGACCTACCTGTTCCCTATGCGGCACTATTTCGCTATATACCAGTCGTGTGTCTTCGGGGGCAGCAATCCTGCCGACGTTTGGCCAGACTTCATGTTCCTGTTACTGTTTGCCATTAGCCCCATCGTAATGCTGCACCGCATCGGAAAAGCGACAAGGGAATGGGTATATATGCCATAAACCAATGGGCGAACTACCAATCAAAAAGATTTCATATTATGCCAAACAATAGCCATACGCCACATCACCATAGCCTCGCAAGTATCATCAGCGAGGGTCTGCATGACGTTTTCCACATCTGTGTGCAGGAGCTCAGGCAGACGTTTCGTGACGAGGGTATGCTCATATTCTTTATCCTCGTACCATTAGCCTATCCCATACTCTACTCATGGATATATCAGGAGCAACTTGTCAGGGAGGTGCCCATCGTTGTTGTCGACGACAGCAACAGCAGCCGTAGCCGGGAGTTCACGCGTCTCTTCGATGCCTCGCCTGATGTTGCCGTGGTGGCCCGTTGCACAGACATGGTCGAGGCCCGTAAGGCTGTTGGCAGACAGGAAGCTTTCGGCATCATACGTATACCATCGTCGTTCGCTACTGACATCGCACGTGGCAAACAGACAGCAGTTGCCCTGTATTGCGACATGAGCATCATGCTCAACTACAAGGCCATCTTGCAGACGGCAACGGCTGTTGCTGGAGACATGAATGCCGGAATACAGATATCACAGTCGGGCAATACCACGGCACGGCAGGACGAGATAACGACCAGGCCACTCGACTTCGAAGAGGTGGCTCTATTCAATCCCACGGGAGGATATGCCGACTTCATACTCCCCGGAGTACTAATACTGATTCTTCACCAGACGCTACTGCTTGGCATCGGACTTGGTGCAGGAACAGCAAGGGAGCAAAACCGATATGAGGATCTCGTGCCAGTTAGCCGCCACTACAACGGCACCTTCCGCATTGTCATGGGCAAGGCTTGGTGCTATTTCATGATCTATCTTGCCGTAGGAGCTTACGTCATACTTGCCGTGCCAAGCATGTTCGGGTTCCTGCAGCTGCTTAGCGTAGGGCCCCTGCTGGCTCTGATGACACCATTCCTTCTGGCAACGATATTCTTTGGCATGACCATATCATGCATTGTCCGCTACCGCGAGAACATTCTCCTTATAGTAGTGTTTACCACAGTGCCCCTGCTATTCCTTTCGGGTATGTCGTGGCCCCAGAGCGCAATGCCCGGCGCATGGCAGGCCGTGGCGGGATTATTCCCGTCTACATTCGGCATAAGAGGCTTCATCAGGCTCAACACCATGGGTTCCACACTTCAGGACATCCGCACGGAATATATAGCTCTGTGGATTCAGACCGTAGCCTATTTCCTTGCGGCTTGCGCAGTATACCGTCATCAACTGAGAATGACAAGACGGCATGAGGCAGAGGAATGCACAGGAACGGAGGCATAATGTTAAAGTAATGTTAAACTCTCCATATAGTCTTGACTCGTCCCTTAGGGCATAGCTTATCTTTGCAGGCGAATTCAAAACCAAACAGAAATCGCGCGATTGAGAAATGAGAAAAAGAACTAAGTTAAAAATCGGAGAGTTCTCGAAGTTGATGCAGGTTACTGTCAAGACACTTCGCCACTACGAGCAGATTGGACTACTCGTTCCTGACGAAGTAGACCAGTGGAGCGGCTACCGCTACTACACGCTGGACCAGATGCAGAAGCTCAAATCCATCCGTCAGCTAAAAGACATAGGCTTCTCGCTTGTGGAGATAAAAGACATCTACGATGACGATTACCACGAGCCGTCTATTAGACAGATTAAGGCAAAGCTGACGGAATGCAACAGACAGATACGCATGCTGCAAAGGCGCAGGCAACAACTCATCGACATTGCGAGCTCCCACAAAAACATCAAGACAATGGAAAAATTTTCTATTCAGGCATTACCAGCCATCATCGTGGCTACCCATAGAAGAACCATCAGACAGTACAGCGACCTGGGAGAGCTGTGCGTGAATATCATCGGTCCCGAGATGCACCGCTTGGGGTGCAAATGCTCGCCGGCAGGATATTGCTTCACTATCGAGCACAACAAGGAATACACGCCCACCGACATCGACATCGAATACTGCGAGCAGGTAGAAGAAATGGGCAACGACTCAGAAATCATCAAGTTCCGCCAGCTCGAAGAGGTACCTAAAGCCCTGTGCATGAAGCACTATGGACCCTACGACCGCTTCTACGAGGCTTACACCGAGGCATTCAAGTATCTGGAGGAGCATGGCCTGCAGATAGCAGGACAGCCCAGAACTGTATATGTGGACGGAGCATGGAACCAGGAAGACCCAGAGAAATGGCTCTCAATAATTCAGATACCTATTATATAAATGTATAGGCAGGTTGATTAGAGCCTTTCTCATAGAAAAAGAGAAGTTGGCACACATATTTTTAGTGTGTGCCAACTATTTTTGTTTTAGGCATTTCCCGGTTGCGCTTGTTCACCACCGTCACCACACTTTGCGCCAGACTCAGGAAGGCCTGTCCCATGATGGTATCGCTGTCAGCCGCCGATGGCTTTCCGGCATCGCCATTCTCGCACACGCTCTGCACAACGGGCAACTGCGCCAGCAAAGGCAGTCCCATATCCTTGGCAAGGTTCTTGCAACCGTCCTTTCCGAAGATGTAGTATTTATTCTCTGGCAACTCCGCAGGCGTGAACCACGCCATGTTCTCCACGAGGCCGAGCAATGGCACGTTCACCTTTTCGTTGCGGTACATGTCGATGCCCTTGCGTGCATCAGCGAGCGCTACCTGCTGAGGGGTACTTACAATGATGGCTCCCGTAATGGCCAGCGTCTGCAGCAGGGTGAGATGAATATCTGATGTTCCGGGCGGTGTGTCGAGGATGAAATAGTCCAGCTCTCCCCAGTCAGCATCTGCAATAAGCTGCTTCAGAGCACTCGTAGCCATACCTCCACGCCACAGCGTTGCAGTATCAGGGTTTACGAAGAAGCCTATGGAGAGCAGTTTCACACCATATTTCTCTATTGGCTCAATGAGCTGTCGGCCGTCTTTCTCCACAGCGCATGGTCGCTCACTCTCCACTCCAAACATCTTTGGTACCGATGGACCAAAGATATCGGTGTCAAGCAGACCTACCCTATAGCCTAACTTTGCCAGTGCCACGGCAAGGTTAGCCGAAACAGTACTCTTCCCTACTCCACCTTTTCCGGAGCTCACGGCAACTATGTTTTTCACCTGCGGCAGCAGCTTGCCAACCTCTGGACGTGGCTTTGAGCGGAACTCTGTGGTAATCTCCACCTCCACATCCTTGCCCACATGATAGTGTATGGCAGCCTCCGCGGCCTTGAGGGTAGACTTCAGGAAAGGGTCTGTCTCACGCGGGAAGACAAGAACTATCCTTACCTTCATACCATCAATGGACGGCTGATCGGCGAGCATCTCGCTCTCAATGAGGTTCTTCTTCGTACCGGGATACATCACGGTAGCCAGGGCGTCTGTAATTAGTTTTGGATATAATGTCATGATTATAGGGTTTACATTATTGGTGTTTCCTGTTAGCTTTTTATGTTTTGCAAAATTACAACTTTTTTCGGACATGACGGCAAACTGGGGTGAAAAAAGAAAATATGTACCAGTTTACAAGCTTTTGGAGGTAAAACACAAGGCTATATGGATAAAAAACCGTACATTTGCAAAAAGAAACCAAAAACCATAAAACTAACGATTATAAACCAAACATGAATAATAGTATCCTATCACAGACTTTATTCCTAATGAAAGCAGCCCTTACAAAGGCCGCCACAATGACAATGCTCATCGTCCTACAACCCTGTAGCTCTACGGCGAAAGATATTGTATGGTACGATGGCAGCGCACCCGTGGCCTACCGTATATGCGAGAAGCCATCGCCTGTGGTGGAGATTGCCCTTGAGATGTTCGAGGACGACATGGCAGCAGTGACAGGACACAAGGCGCATGCAAGGAAAACGGCCATTGTAGAGATATTCCAGCTTGACCGGCTAACCAACAAGGAGATGAAGGAGCTTGACAAGCGCAAGATAAAATACACAGACATCATAACACGACAGGATGCCTTCACCATAAGCACCTACAACGGCAAGATTGTCATCATAGGAAGCAACGGCCGTGGCACGGCATACGGCATACTGGAGTTGTCACGCATGGCAGGCGTATCTCCATGGACAGACTGGGGCGACATCATACCTGAGAGGAAATCAACGCTTTCCCTGCCCAACGGCTTCCTCACCCGGCAATGGCCGTCGGTGGAATACCGTGGAGTGTTCATCAACGATGAGGACTGGTCGTCACGCGTATGGGCCAAGAACATCTCCGGCAAGCATGCCAAGGATGGTGAGATGGGACCTCCTTTCTACCGCCGTCTGTTCACCCTCCTGCTGCGTCTCCGGGCTAATGCTTTCTGGCCAGCCATGCACGAGGGTACTACAGCCTTCTTCAAAGTGAAGGGGAACAGGGAACTGGCCGACTCCTGCGACATGGTGGTAGGAACATCACATTGTGAGCCTATGCTGCGCAATAATGTCGGTGAATGGGACGAGAAAAAACGTGGCGCGTTCAATTTCATCACCAACCGACACAACGTCACCGAATACTGGAGCGAGCGACTGCGCGAGACGGTATCAATGGATGCCCTATACACCATTGGCATGAGAGGCATTCACGATGGCTCAATGCTGGGTGTGAAAACAGCCGAAGAGAAGCTCAATGGCCTGCAGAGTGTCATTGACGAGCAGCGGAAGCTCATGCACAAGCACCTCGGACGCAAGCCTGCTGACATTCCGCAGGTGTTCGTGCCATACAAGGAAGTACTGGAGATTTACGAGAACGGGCTGCGCGTGCCCGACGATGTAACGCTGATGTGGTGCGACGACAACTACGGCTACCTCACCCGCCTCTCCGACAGCCTGCAGCAGAAACGCAGCGGAGGCGCAGGAGTGTACTATCACCTGAGCTATTGGGGACGTCCTCACGACTACCTGTGGCTTACCACCACACAGCCAGGACTGATATGCAATGAGATGAAGACGGCCTACGACCACAACGCACGCCGCCTGTGGATACTGAATGTCCATGACCCGAAAGTTGCTGCCTACGGAATGAGCCTGTTCCTCGATATGGCATGGAACATCAACTGCGTCTCGCCATCGACCGTCGGCAACCATCTGCACGCATGGCTCGCACAGCAGTTCGGACAGGCTGCTGCGAGCAAGCTGTTGCCTGCCATGAAATCCTTCTACCGTCTGTGCGGCATACGCAGACCGGAATTCATGGGATGGAGCCAGGTGGAGCTGGACAAGAAGAAATACAACCGCGGCCTGTCACCGATGTCCGACACTGAGTTCGCTGCCGACGAGTTCGGCAACGAGCTTGAGCGTTATCTTAACAGCTATGAGGACATAAAGGCACAGGTGGCAGAGGCTGAGAAGCTTATACGCCCCGAACTGGCCGACGCCTTCTTCGCTGCCATCAAGTATCCCGTATTCTCTGCTGCAGCAATGGCTACCAAGACCCTGCAGGCACAGGAGGCACGCCACATAGGCCGGCCAGACTCGTTCAACAGCGACGAAGAGGCTCTCGACGCTGCCCTACGCAGCTACAACGCCTATCAGGAGATACTGTCGCTTACCGAATACTACAACAACCGCATGTCAGGAGGCAGATGGCGGGGCAGCATGAGCTGTGCGCCACGCAAGCTGCCAGTCTTCGGCGAGCCTCTCTTCCCTGCCCCACTTAGCGAGGACAACAAGAACAGCCATGCGCCAGCAGCTCCTATAGAGACTAAGCTACAGACAGACGGATGCATAGTCCGTAACGCCTGCCAATGGCATTCGGCATCAGCAGGAGCATATGTAGTGGATTTGCTCGGCCACAGCAACAAAGCAGTGGCTCTGCCAAAGGGAGAAAGCCTGACATACCGGATAAACACCACACGCACCGACTCCTGCGTGCTGAGAATAGCAGCCATCCCCACCCAGCCCAACGACAAAGGCGACCTGCGCTACTCTGTAACCATTGACGGCGGCGCACCAACGACATTCAGTCTGAAAGAGAAATTCCGCTCCGAGGGCTGGAAACAGAACGTCCTGCGCGGACAAGCAATCAGAACAATAGACACCAAACTCAATGCCGGTCCGCATACCATCACCATCACGGCACTTGACGACCACATCATCATAGACCAGTGGATGATTGACTATAAGCCAGACCGACAGTTCTATATGTTCCCGATAGAAATGCAGACTGGCTATCCTGCGGGGAAACAATAGAGGTAGGTTCTATAAATTAGTCGGCAATAATGTCACAATGCGATTGACGCGCGGCTTTTCCAGAATCCAAGGGCATATTGGATTTTACCCTGTATTCCTTAGGTAATACACCAAAAAACTTCTTGAAATGTTTTGTGAAGTAACTTGGTGAGGAGAAACCGGTTCGTTCTGAGATGGCAGAAGCCGAGAGCGAAGTAGTGCTTAGCAGGTGAGCGGCATGCTTCAGTCTAATAGTGATGATGAAGTCGCTGGGTGACAATCCTGTGATGCTGTGTATCTTTCGGTAAAGCGTCATGCGACTGGCGCACATGTCGCTACTGAATTGGTCTACGTTATAATTCTTGTCGGCAAGATGTTCCTCCACGAGTTTCTTCGCACGGGTAATAATTTCCTCGTCAATGGGCGAATAAGTCAATTGTGCCACCTCCTTGCTATCGTCATGCTGGAAATGTTGCATGGTGACCCTACGCTGTTCCTGTAGATGCCTTATTCGATTGAGCAGAACGGCAGGGCTGAAAGGTTTGGTGAGGTAGCAGTCTGCTCCCATCTTGTAACCTTCGAGTTGGTCTTCATCGCTGGTCTTGGCTGTGAGTAGGATTACGGGGATGTGACTGACATTCTCAGTGCCCTTGATACGGCGGCATAGCTCAAAACCATCCATGAGCGGCATCATGACATCGCTTATGACGAGTTCCGTATCGGGCTGTGCGGCCAGTTGTTCCCAAGCCTCCTGCCCGTTACTGGCTTCGTTTACGTCAAACCCCTCGTCACGTAGTTGTTCGGCGATGAGTACACGCAGTTCGAGGTTATCTTCTACGAGAAGTATGCTAGGGGTTATGCTGGTGTTGGATGTTTCTTCTTGCGCTGTAACAGAATCATCTTCAGCCCCATGCACAGAAATTGAAGTTTGTGCAGCAGAGTCCTCGTTGATGCTGTGTTGCTCACACACCAAGGGAATCTCAAACCAGAAGTCGGAGCCCTTGCCCTCCTGACTCTCTACCCCCACATCTCCACCATGCAGACGCACCAACTCGCGAACCATGTGCAGGCCGATACCGCTTCCACCCTTTGAATTGATGTTGTCCGACTGGAAATAGCGGTCGAATATATATGGCACGTCGTTGGCCTTTATGCCTACGCCATCGTCTTTGACGTGCACTGTGAGTCGGTTGTTGTCTTCGGGTTTTATTTGCAACTCCAGCCAGACGTGTCCCCCTTCAGGTGTGAATTTCATTGCGTTGCTGAGCAGGTTCCATACGATGCGGTGCATCTTCTCATGATCAAATGCGGCATAGAGTGCCTTTTTGGGATGTATATAACATAGTTCAATATGTTTGCGTTGCGCTAAAGGTTGGAAAGTCTCTACGGCAGCCGATAGGAATTGCACCATGTCTGCATTGCGTGGCGAGATGTGCTCTGCACCCAATTCCATGCGACGGAAGTCAAGCAGCTGGTTGATGAGTTGTTGCAGTTCCAAAGCGTTACGCTGAATGCTCTCAAGTCGGTTGCGGTCTCGTCCTGAGAGCGATGATGCCGATGCCAACATCTGTTCTACGGGAACCAAAATGAGGGTAAGTGGCGTGCGCAGTTCATGGCTGACGTTGGTGAAGAAGCGGAATTTCAGTTCCGTGAGCTGCTCCTCCATTTGTGTCATGCGCTTGCGTTGTACGTGCTTGGAATATTGCTTGATTATTTCAATGATGACAGACAATGTCAATAGCAAGTATAGCATGTAAGCCCAGCCTGATTCCCACCACGCAGGCAGACGGTGTAACCTGAAGACCTCATGCTCCACGTTCCAGATGCCCTGTCCGTTAGTCGCACGAACTTCCACTGTGTAGTCTCCTTTGGCGGGAGAGGTCAGTACGATGATGTTGCTACCTATGGGCAGTTCCACCCAGTCCGTCGAACTTGAGCTGAAAAGACTCTTCCTCGTCAGACGGTAGGCAAACTGTACCTGTTCGGCCAGATGCTGTTGCAGCGTGGTGAGATGTAGTTCTACTACGTTGGCTTTGCTGTCAATGTCCATGTCTGACTGCCCAGGCCGGACGAAGTGCTTCTGTCCGTCAATGACAATGGTCGATACGCATGGTTTCGCGAGGCTCTTGTGCGATGCGCTGAAGTCAGTTGGAGAGATGTGGCAGTAACTGTTCTCTTCGAGGATGCATATTGAATCGCCTGGTGCAGACATCAGCTGCGTGAAATGATCCATGCGTATCATGGGATGGTTGCAGTACAATGTACGGTAGCCCTGAGTGGTCCGGTCCCATTCCTTTACATTGTCGCGTGTAAGAACCCAGACGTGTCCCTTGCCGTCCTGCCTGATATCGAGGATGCGCTTTCCGTTGGCATTGCTGACTGCGGCTATATATCGTGGAGCCTTGTCGATGATGCAGTTGTAGGTATAGACACGCCCGACGCTGGTACCTATGATGAGTGTGCCGTCGCTAAGAAGTGACATCGTCGAACAAGTCTCATATTCCTGCAACAGGGGGACAGCCTTTGTGTCACCTCGTCGTATCATGCAAAGTCCTTTCTGCCGGCTTTGGAAGAAAATGTTGCCTTGTCTGTCCTGTACGGCTCTAAGCACGTCTGGCTGTTTCTGTCGGATTGTCTCCAGCAGATTGTCTTCGTCATGCGTCAGCACCTTGTGGCCAGCATATTTGCGGATGCCATTCTGGTATCTGGGTAGCATGAATGAATGACGCGATGCGCCCGACACCCATAGATTTCCGTGTTTGTCACTTGTGATATTAGTATAGTAATACTTGCCCTTTGGGAGTCTGTCGCTGATGGAGGAGAGGCGCAAGTTATTGTCAGCATCTATTTCATAGGCAAAAACACCTCCAGTGGTGACCACCCATAGTATGTTGGCATGACTGTCCAGTTCTATATCCATCACCTTGTCCATCCCGTCAAACTCTAGGCTCATCGTGGCAGGCTGAAGTTCTGTCGTAGCGCGGTTGCCTACCATGTTGGGGATGAATTTCACTATGCCCTTCCCCCATGAGCCAATCCAGTAACAGCCGTGGTCAACATCCTCGACCATACATTGCGGATCGATATCCTCCTGCATGACATAGGGGATGAAATCTTTTTTGTTAATGTCGTAGCGCCACATGCATCCGTTGCTCTGCGCCAACCATAAAGTGTGCTGACTGTCTTCCATGAACGCATTGACAAACTTGGGGCTTTTGCCACGTCCTCTGACATCAATCCTCTGCTTTTGCCGTCCGTCAGCATCAAGGTGAAACAAGGCTGTGCTGGTGGATAGCCATATGGTGCCATCGGTCAGTGCGATAAGGGACTGTATGGGCACACGCTGCGTCTCCTCCACAGCGACGCTGTGTATGCTGTAGTCCTTTTTGTCGAGCATGTATGCTCCTTGTGAGGTCGAGAACCAGATGTGTCCCTTGCCGTCCTCAGCAATGTCCATCACGTAGTTAGACCGTATCAGTTTCGGGTTTTGCTCATTCGCACAAAATACATCAGTCTGGTAGCCGTTGTCACGACACAGGCCCTCCTCTGTACTGTACCATAGATAGCCTTCGCTGTCGAAAAAGAACATCGCAACGCTACCCCATGGAATGTTCTTGATACTGGGAATGTAGGTAACGATGTCTTTCTCTTGTGCTTTGCAGCAAATGCCCATGAGCATACAGGCTGACACCCATAACGCTCTTGTCCAACGGTTATAAAACGATGCAGACATGTAGACAGATAACTTTTTAGGTAGGAATTTATAGAACACCCCTTTACAACTTCAGTACTTTCTTCTCGTATGGCTTGAGGGCAGGAACGCTCACGCTCACCTCCTTGTTCTTTACATTCTTTATCGTGATGGTTTGTGGCTCACTCTCCGTAAGTCCGAAGTTCTCCACCTCCACCCATTGCAGCCCGTCCTTCTCGTAGGCGGCAGATGGCGAGAGGATGGCAGGATTATAGTTGACGTATTGCAGGCGGGCATAGCCCCACAGCAACTTGCCGGTCTTTGAGCGGCCAATGAGCTTTGGCGCCCATTCGTTGGCATCGATGCCACTGCCCTTGCCGCTGAACGTCACGATGAGGTCGCCGCCCTCCTGACGCGCCTTGATGGCCTTGGCGCCACGGCCGTAGTTCACCTCCTTGTAGCTGCCCAGTATAAGACTCTTCACGTCTACCTCCTTGGCAGGGTCGAAATCCTTCTCACCCCTGATGCGCAGTTCTATCTTCTTCGTCCTGGCCGTAATGGGCTCGGTGTTCAGCACCTCAAGCAGTAAGCCCCTGTTCATCGTGATGCAGATGTTCTTGCTACTGTGCGTGTCGTTGGGCCGGTCCTCGTTCTTCAAGGTGTCTATCACGGCGAAGTTCATCTGGACGACACGCCCCTGCTCGTCCTGAAAGACCTTGGCACGCTCATATTTGAACCAAGGTTCGGCAATACCATCCTCATGACGTGAGAAGGCATAAGTGTAGGCCTCGCCTGGCTCTACAATCCAGTGTATGCCATCCAGCGAGCGCTCGTACCAGGCTACGCGCCCCAGCCAGTCGTTGACTATTAGGTGGTACTGCAGCGAGTCGCGCCACACGACGGGGTCCTCAAATCGTCCCTCCACCTTGGGATAGACCCGCTCAGAGCTGATCTGCCGCCAGGGCTTAAGGCCGTCACGGCTTATCCATACACCGCCGCCACGGCACACCATCAGCCGGCTGCCGTCCTGTCGGCGACAGAAGGTCAGGTTGCTTAGTCCCTCGATAATACGATGTCCACGCTGGTCAAACTCGAACTTGCCGAACATCCAAGGTCCTTCGGGCCTGTCGGCGATGTAGTAGCCGTCGATGGTATAGACCACAATGCGCCCGTCGTCCAGCACGTATGCCTCGGGGTTATGCCCCTTGCCGATGCTGTTCTGCACCTTGTATGGGCCGCCCAGCTGCTGACTCGTAGCGTGAAACACCGTGCTGTTGGGCCAGAACATGTGGCCTTTGCGGCTGTTCTCCAGCCATCCGCACACGTACATGTGGTACAGCCCGTCCTTACCCTTCAGGATGTTGCCACCCCAGAAGCTGACGTCATCCTGCTCGATGCCGTTGTCCACATAGCGCTGGCGTACCGCCTCGGCCCCCCAGTTGGCTCGTGCCGTGCGGCTCGGAGCCATAGCCTCGAAGCGGTCCATGTATCGTCCACCCATCACCAGCTTCTCCCATTCAGCAGGACGTTGGCGTTCCTCCACCTGAGCCTTGGCAATGCCAGATGTCGTTATGCCAAATACAAGTAACAAAGCAAATCTTTTCATATTTCTTGCCATATTTTAAAATGTTTCCGCAGATTCAACTAGCAAGTACAAATTTACGAAATCTTTTCGTAGAAGCACTCTTTTGTTGTTGAGAAATTGCGGTTCTATGTTGAATTTGCGGTTGCTGCTTCACCCTTACAAAGAAATCTGCTCGAAGATAGAGCAAAATCCCATCAAAGCTAATTTATAGAACCTACCTTTAATCTTCAATTTCCAATTATAAAAAAGCTGTAGTGGTGCGGTTTGCGGCCATCAACGGTATACTGTGGGAGTGTGCGTGCGCCCCACGAATCGACTCCGCCTACGCCATGTATGTTGAGGTCTATATTGACTGTGACGCCGTCGCCACGATGCATCTCATTTGGATGGGCGGCCTGCAACTCCTCTTCAACGTAGTCCCAGGCACGGATGCAGAGTGGTTGGCAACCCAGAATAGTGAGCTTACGCTGGGTGGTGACGGAAGACAGAGTAAAAGAACGTACATCGCAACGGTTGCCGTTGTCTTGAGGATTGACGTACTCCACCTCGTAGTCGGAGAGTGGCATCGCATAGCGTCCGACGTGCTGTGACAGCTTGCGGTCGGGGTAGTTCTCTAACGGGCCTCGACCGTACCATGACACCTGGCTGAAGTCCGCTGGCAGGCGCATCCTCATGCCGAACTTTGGCATTGTCTTGAGGGCTTCTGCCAATGATTTGTCGCTGACATTCCCTTGAGGCTGGTAGTCGACGTCGACCTTGATAGTGCCGTCAGAATGAATGGTATATACGAGGATGAGTTTGGCTGCTACGGGCAGGGTGAAGGTGGCTGTGACCTCGGCGACATCCTTGTGCTGACTGACGTGGAAGGCCTCCAACTGCCGCTCCTCAGCAGCGCTCTGCCATACGGCAAGACGCTGAGCGAACTTGGCAGCATGCTGGTTGTCGTTTTCGGGCTTCCAGAAATGGGGCTCGAGAGGAGCAATGAGCCATTGTTTGCCATGCGCGGTAATCTGCGTTATGGCTCCTGTACTGTCTATCTCTACCTGCCCATGCCGCGTCAGGATGGTGACACCATGCGCTGTATGCTTCACCTTAACAGCCTTGACCTTGCCGTGCGAGGTGGCTCCAGATAGGAGAGATGATGTGAACCCGTTTGTTGAAATGTCTCCAAACGACTGCGGGAAGGCATACTGCCCCTCGACAAATTGCTCGTGAGCCACCACAAAGCCACGTTTGGCCCATGGCGTGTCATGCTTCAGCAGGGCTTTAATGTTGATGAGCCGTTCTCCGCCAACCTGCAAGGTGTCCAAAATGTAGTCGAAGTCATCAACATGCACAAAGGGGTCCATGCTCTTCTTCTCGATGCGTCCCTCGTGCATGGAGAAATGGATGGGCTGGTACACGTATTGAACCTCATAGTAATGGGGGTGTGGCTTTCGGTCGGGCGCCACCATGCCGTTGATGCAGAAGGTTCCGTTGTTTGGTTGGTCACCAAAGTCGCCTCCATAGAGATAGGTTGGATTTGCTGATTGTGAGCTACCAACTGCTTCCAGTCCCTGATCTACCCAATCCCACACAGCTGCGCCACAGATGCTGGAATCTGCGTAGATGATGTCCCAATAGTCCTTGAGATTTCCCATGGAGTTGCCCATGGCATGACCATATTCGCGCATCATGAAGGGGCGATTATTGACACGCTGGGCTACGCGACGCATATTCTCGGGGGTGAGGTAGCTGTCATCGTAGATGTCGGAGAGGCTGCGGTCGCTGTCGTAGTAGATGACGCGTGTGGTGTCGATGGAGAGGATGGCCTCACGCATGGCTTTAGGATTCAAACCCGCACTTGCTTCGTTGCCAAGCGACCATATGAGCACAGAGGGATGGTTCTTGTCGCGCTCCACAAGCGATTTGGCCCTATCCACATGGGCGGTTCGCCAAGCAGGGTCGTCGCCAAGGGTATGGTTGCCAATACCGTAGTCGTGGCTCTCGTTGTTGGCCTCGTCCATTACGAAGATGCCATAGCGGTCGCAAAGTTCGTAGAGGTAGGGATCGCTGGGATATACGGCCACACGCAGCAGATTGATGTTGCATTGCTTCATCAAGGCAATATCCTGCTCGTATGTGGCAGGGTCACAGTATCGGCCGGTTCGAGGATGGTGGTCGTGACGGTTGACGCCCCTCAGCTTGACATTTTTCCCATTCACTTTCAGCACCTCGCCAATAATCTCCACTTTCTTG
>SAMEA3663028__coassemble_257_pt1 | contig 23128 bp, 16 predicted proteins | sample SAMEA3663028__metabat2_high_PE_024 | metagenome-assembled genome bin SAMEA3663028 (sample SAMEA3663028) | pig gut metagenome | biome: pig gut; feature: pig-associated habitat; material: faeces | place: France | collected 2012 | reverse complement strand
CCCATGCATAATCACGTCTGTAGTGGCAAGACTATCGTCAGATGGAGAAGCGAACTGCAAAATTAGTCAGCATCAATATTAGTTGCGGATTTTAGGATTACAACAATCCTTTTCTACAAAACTCGTCACCGAGGTTGTACCCCTCCTCATATAGCCGCTCAAGCTTTGTGGCGTCCTTCTCTATCCTGTCCACTTCCATAGGGCGTTGAGGGCGTATGCACAGCACCTCACCACTGTCCTCCATGCGCTCAAGCATGTCGAGCTGCTGGTTATAGAGGGCTATGCGGCGACTCAGCGCAACACGCAGACGAGGATAGTTCTTATATATAAACCGCGGTATCTTCCGGTCCTTGCCAGTATTCCTGAAACCACGGTTTCGGGTGGCAATGACCACATTGCGCCTAAAGCCCATGCTTACAGCCCGCTCTATCGGAATGCTGTCAACAATGCCCCCGTCAAGATACGGCACACCATCAACCATCACCACTTTGCTGACATACGGAAGGCTGCTGCTCGCACGGACAATGTCAAGCAGGCGTTGCCTGTCACCACTCTTCTCCGACAGATACTCAGCATAGCCCGTCTCACAGTTGGTGACTACCATCTCGAAAGTGGCAGGATTGGCAAAATACGTATCGTAGTCGTATGGTATAAGCTCATTGGGAAACCTGTCGTACAACAGCTCTGGGTCGAAGATGCAACCCTGTGTGACAAGATGACGTATGCCAAGGTAGTTGTACTTTACCAGCATATCGATATTCGAAAGACGGGCCCTGCGCGGCTGCCTGCTCACATACGACAGGCCGTTGCACGCGCCGGCCGATACAGCCACAACGTAGCTGAACTCCAGCCCATGCTTCATGAATGCGTCAAGCACACCACTGGTAAAGACGCCACGCATGCCACCACCCTCCAATATCAATCCTGTATTGCGTATCATTTGCTCTTCCTAAATACAACAGACTTGGTAATTTTTCCAATTTTATTGCAAAGTTAATGGTTTTTACTGGAAAATGTGTAACTTTGCAACAAATTCTTATTAAAATCATATTAATATGTTCAGCAAAGAAACCTACGTCAACCGCCGCGCCGAGCTGAAGAGACTCGTAAAGAGCGGTGTGATAGTGTTGTTCGGCAACAACAACTCACCATCCAACTACCCGAACAACGGCTACAGCCCCTTCAGGCAGGACTCCTCGTTCCTGTATTATTTCGGACAGAACAGGGACGGGCTCGTGGGCGTCATCGACATCGACAACGACATCGAGACACTCATCGGTGATGACATCTCGGTAGAGGACATCGTCTGGTACGGCTCTGTCGACAGCGTCCACGACATGGCGACACAGGTGGGGGTAGGCAACAGCGCTCCGATGAGGAGTCTGAAGACAATATGCAACGATGCCCTGCGGCTTAAGCGCAAGATACACTTCCTGCCGCCATACCGTCACGACATAATGATACAGATTTTCGACCTGCTGGGAATACACCCCAACCAGCAGAAGGAAAGCGCGTCTATGGACCTCATCAATGCCGTTGTAAAGCAGCGCTCCACCAAGGAGCCACAGGAAATAGAGGAACTGGAGAGAGCCGCCGTCATAGGCCACAAGATGCACACCACAGCCATGAGAATGTGCAAGCCGGGAGTGATAGAGCAGCACATAGCAGGACAGATGAAGGGCATAGCACACGGGCTGGGAGCCATGGAGAGCTTCGCTACAATTCTCTCGCAACATGGCGAGATACTGCACGGCGCACCATCGCTCAACCCACTTGAGGACGGCAAGCTGCTGCTCGTAGACGCCGGTGCCGAGACGGTAAACAACTACTGCTCCGACAACACCCGCACAATGCCTATCAACGGCAAGTTCTCTCAAAGGCAGTTGGAAATATACTCCATAGTGGAGGAATGTCACGACTATGCCCTCCAGGCTGCCAAGCCCGGCGTGAAATACTGGGACGTACACTTCGGAGTATGCCGGCTCATGACCAACAGGCTGAAGGAGCTGGGACTCATGAAGGGCGACACCGAGGAGGCCTTACAGGCCGGAGCACACGCCATGTTCATGGTTCACGGACTCGGCCACATGATGGGCATGGACGTTCACGACATGGAGAACCTTGACCAGGTAAATGTCGGCTTCGATGAGGAGACCAGGCCACGCCTCGACCAGTTCGGCACCAATTGCCTGCGCATGGGACGACGGCTGCAGGAAGGCTTCGTAGTTACCGACGAACCGGGCATCTACTTCATCCCCGCACTCATCGACGACTGGAAAGCCAAGGGACTGCATAAGGACTTCATCAACTACGACCTGCTCGAGACCTACAAGGACTTCGGAGGAATACGCATCGAGGACGACATTCTCATCACCAAGGACGGATGCCGCTTCATCGGCAAGGATCTCATACCATACCACCCGAAGGATGTCGAGGATTTTATGAAAAGCAACGCATGACATACAACCAAAAACTATAACAACAATGAAGAAAGTCATTTCACTGGCACTTCTCGCGCTTATGTCGACTGGTGCCTTTGCTGCCGAGAAGGACAGCGTAAACAAGAACAAGCCTGTGTTCACCGTTATCAAGGAGAACAAAATCACAAGCATCAAGGACCAGAACCGCTCGGGCACGTGCTGGGACTACTCTACCCTGAGCTACTTCGAGGCTGAAATCCTCAAGAAGACTGGCAAGACATACGACCTCTGCGAGTCGTTCGTTGCCAACAAGACCTACATGGACCGCGCCATTCAGGTGGTACGCCTGCACGGTGACTGCCAGTTCGCACAGGGCGGCAGCTGCTACGACCCACTCTTCTGTCTCCAGAACTATGGTATCTGTCCCGAGGACGCTATGCCGTTCCCAGGCAGTCTCTATGGCGACTCACTGAACAACTTCAACGAGTTCTTCAGCCTGCTCGAGCCATACGTGGCAGCCATCTCCAAGAGTGACGCAAAGAAAATATCATCACAGTGGAAGGTCGGACTGCAGGGTATTCTCGACGCATACCTCGGCGAGTGCCCTGAGTCGTTCACATACGAGGGAAAGACATACACCCCGAAGTCGTTCGCCGCAAGCCTCGGACTCGACTTCAACGACTATGTAACCATCACAAGCTACACTCACCACCCCTTCTGGACACAATTCGCCGTTGAGGTACAGGACAACTGGCGCAACCCACTGTCATGGAACGTTCCTATGGAGGACATGATGCGCATCATCGACAACGCCATAGAGAACGGCTACTGCGTGGCATGGGGGGGCGACGTTTCCGAGGAGGGATTCACACGTCAGGGACTGGCCTACGCCATCGACTCAAAGAAGGCACAGAGCCTCGCAGGAAGCGACATGGCACGCTGGCTAAAGCTCAGCAGGACAGAGAAGACCAGCAAGCTCGACTCGCTGGGATGCCTCGTTCCAGAAATAACACCGACACAGGAAATGAGACAGGAGCGGTATGACAACTGGGAACTTACCGATGACCACGGCATGCTCATCTACGGAATAGCAAAAGACCAGAACGGCAAGGAGTACTACATGGTGAAGAACTCATGGGGCGAGGCTGGCGACTACAAGGGTATCTGGTATATGACCAAGACCTTCATCGCTGCCAACACCATGGACTATATGGTCAACAAAAACGCCATACCAAAGGATATCCGAAAGAAACTCGGCATCTAAGTTACCGACATGGACAAACTTTCGACATGTCCTCCCATTTTTGCTTTTGACATGTACGCGCTGTAAGCGCGTGCTCCCTATTGGATTCACAGAACAGTCACATGCATGCCGTGTGACTGTTCATTTTTATATGGTGTAGAGTTTGATGTACCAAAATCAGGTACCCTAATAAATGTAGAAACACCCTGAACCAAAGGTCGGACACGAATCAAAGGTACCAGCCCCTGTGCCACGTCAATTTGAAACGGCTGACTGGACACCCTATCATTTTTATTAGCACACCCGTGTGAAGGGAGCTATTCATATAGCTCCCTAAGCATTCTCATCCTGCTGCGTCTCCATTCTCAGCCGCATGTGCTGTTTCTAATTCAACCTGCCCCGAAGGCTGATTATCTGTCTGTATGCCCCAAACAGATATGACAATACATTTGTTTCACATTTGAATATCGCCGGCTCACATCCAATCCTTAATATCGCCCTTCGACTCTACGGCACGCTCTACATCGTCATCGAGAGCTGGGAAGAAGTCGAGTCCTGTGATACGCTCAACCTCGTCAATGGTATTGACATAGTCGCCCATGGGCCTGTTGCCATCTTCATTCTTGTATATGAAGCCTAACGCCTTTGGCTTTTCGCTCATGCACAGTACAACCTTGAAGAAGGCTTCCGGCACGACAACCTGTCCTTTTCCTATGGTCTGATGCCTGCGGTTGTAGAGCAGCGGCCCGCATACTATGTATATATCTCCGTAGCGTTTGGCCCACTTACGGCACTTCTCCTCCAACTCCTTCCAGTCGCCATTGTTGAGCCGGGCATTCTGTGGACACATATTGGTAAGCAGGAAGGACTGGCTCATGGCCTGTCTGCTCCAGCGGTTGTCGCCCGCAGGGCACATGTGGCCACGGCTCCACCCTGAGCCACGGTAATCGGCAAGGGTTGGGCCATCAGCAACCTCCGGGTCCTCGGCAAAGTCATCACTGCGCCTGACGTCTCCGTCGACATGTTCTGCCGTGAGGTGCCAAGCTACCCAATATGGTATCTTTGAAGCCTCATCGAAGCATACCACATATCCCTCGCGATAGAGCATGCGTCCTTCCCTACCCTTCTGCTCGAGCAGGTCGCCAGAAGATGAATCCCTGGACATTGAGGCCTCTGACGACGCTGATGCCCCTACACCTTGGCTTGCCTGTCCGTTGCCATCGTCATGGCCGCCCCAAAACCTCCCTGCACACAACAATACGAGGAGGACAATAACTGCAAGTGTCTTATTTTTCATACTACTTACGATATGCTGACAAAGATACACATTTTCGATGAAACAATCAACAAAATAAGCCACATATAAAGCAATACAGAAAAAAAGGAGACATAATGGCCGGTTTATGGAAATAATTTTGTAACTTTGGCACGACTTTATGCGCTTTTGCGTCAGCTTAGGCGACAGCTTGACAAGACAAAACAAAAATCAAGATAATGCACTTCAAATGGAATTTCGAAACTCCTACACCAGAGCAGAAGAGGACGGCTGAGGAACTTGCAGAGAAAATAGGTATTAGTCCCATACTAACGCAGTTGCTCGTCAGCCGTGGCATAACGACGGAGAGTGCCGCCAAGCGCTTCTTCCGGCCACAGCTCGCCGACCTGATAAACCCTTTCCTGATGAAGGACATGGACGTGGCCGTAGACCGGCTCAACGATGCCATGGGACGTAAGGAAAGGATTCTTGTCTATGGAGATTACGACGTCGACGGATGTACCGCCGTCGCTTTGGTCTACAAGTTCCTGCAGCAGTTCTATTCCAACATCGACTATTACATTCCCGACAGATACGAGGAGGGATATGGCGTTAGCCACAAGGGAATAGACTATGCTAAGGAAACAGGTGTGAAACTCATCATCATCCTCGATTGCGGCATCAAGGCCATCGAGGAGGTGCGGTATGCCAAGTCGCTTGGCATAGACTTCATCATCTGCGACCATCATGTACCGGACGAGGTGATGCCGCCTGCTGTAGCCATACTAAATCCTAAGCGGCCAGATGACTCATACCCGTTTAAGCACCTTTGCGGCTGCGGAGTAGGCTTCAAATTCATGCAGGCATTTGCCAAGAACAACGGCATTCCCTTCTCGCGCCTGATACCACTACTCGATTTCTGTGCAGTAAGCATAGCGGCCGATATTGTTCCAGTTGTGGACGAGAACCGCATACTGGCGTTCCACGGACTGAAACAGCTGAACCAAAATCCCAGCCTTGGACTAAAGGCCATCATCGACATTTGCGGCCTAAATGGCAGGGAGCTGTCAATGAGCGACATCGTATTCAAAATCGGCCCAAGGATAAATGCGTCGGGACGTATGGAGAACGGCAAGGAAAGTGTGGACCTGCTGGTGGAAAAAGACTTCTCGATGGCACTGAAGGAGGCGAAGCACATCAATGAGTACAACGAGCAACGCAAGGACATAGACAAGCAGATGACCGAGGAGGCCAACATCATCGTATCGAAACTTGAGAGCCAGAGACATCTTTCAAGCATAGTGCTGTATGACGAGAACTGGAAAAAGGGTGTCATAGGCATCGTGGCATCACGGCTCACAGAAATATATTTCCGTCCCACCGTAGTTCTTACGCGTGACGGCGAATATGCCACGGGGTCTGCCCGAAGCATCATGGGCTTCGATGTCTATGCAGCCATAAAGAGTTGCCGCGACCTGCTGGTAAACTTCGGAGGACACACCTACGCAGCTGGACTGACCCTGAAATGGGAGGACATACCGCATTTCCGCAAGCGCTTCCAACAGTATGTGGACGAGCATATAAAGCCATCGCAGAAGGAGGCAATGATAAATGTAGATGCTGTCATAGACTTCAAGGATATCTCCAAGCGGCTGTACAACGACCTTAAGCGTTTCTCACCCTTCGGTCCTGGCAACAACAAGCCCATATTCTGCACGCTCTCGGTATACGACTACGGAACGAGCAAGGTGGTAGGACGGGAACAGGAGCACATCAAGCTGGAACTCGTAGACTCGAAGTCAAGTACCGTAGTAAACGGTATAGCCTTCGGACAAAGTGCCTCAGCACGATATATTAAGTCGAAACGCAGCTTCGACATTGTGTATACCATTGAGGACAACGTCTTCAAGCGCAATCAGGTACAACTGCAGATAGAGGATATCAGACCCAACAGTGACTCGGTAGAATGAATGGCAACGCAGAGTGTGAGGAAACGTTCCTGCCTATACTGAGAAAATACTGGGGATATGAGGAGTTCCGTGGTATACAGCAGGACATCATCAAGAGCATAGCCGAGGGCAACGACACACTTGGACTGATGCCTACGGGCGGCGGCAAGAGCATCACCTTCCAGGTACCTGCCCTTGCACAGGATGGAGTGTGCATTGTTGTGACACCGCTCATCGCATTGATGAAAGATCAGGTATACAACCTCAGGCGGCGTGGCATTATGGCAGCTGCCATATATTCAGGAATGTCAAGACACGAGATAGTATCGACGCTTGAGAACTGCATTTTCGGCCATACCAAACTGCTGTACATATCGCCCGAGAGACTGTCGTCCGACATCTTCCTCACCAAGCTGCGACACATAAATGTCAGCTTCATCACCGTTGACGAAGCGCACTGCATCAGCCAGTGGGGATATGACTTCCGCCCATCGTACCTCAGAATTGCCGAAATACGCAGGCTGAAACCTGCTGCTCCAATCCTGGCCCTTACTGCCACCGCGACACCACAGGTTGTGGACGATATTCAGGAGAGACTGGAATTCAGAGAGAAGAATGTCTTCAGCATGAGTTTCAAGCGGCAGAACCTCGCTTATGTCGTTAGGGAAACCATTGACAAGGATGCAGAGATGGAGCATATACTATCTGCTGTTCAGGGTAGCGCAATCGTTTATGTCAGAAGCCGCAAGAAGACTAAGGAAATTGCAGAGAAGCTGGAGCTGAGAGGCATAACGGCTACATTCTACCATGCTGGACTGACCCACACGGCGAAAGACGTCAGACAGCAGAGATGGCACGACGACGAGACACGGGTGATGGTAGCCACTAACGCTTTCGGCATGGGCATCGACAAACCTGACGTGAGGATAGTCTTACACTACGACTGCCCAGACTCCATAGAGGCATATTTCCAGGAGGCCGGACGCGCAGGACGTGACGGCAAGAAGGCGTATGCCGTGCTGCTGTACAATCACTCCGACACCCGTAAACTGATACGCCGCATCGACGACACGTTCCCTGACAAAGAATACATAAGAAAGGTCTATGAGAAGCTGGCAGCATATTATCAGATAGGTGTAGGTAGCGCACTCGGACATACATTCTCATTCGAGATAGATAATTTCTGCCGCAACTTCCGACTGTTCCCCGTACAGGCCAACTCTGCGCTGACAATTCTTGAGAGGGCCGGATACATAGGCTATGAAACAGAGCCGGACGGACGGGCAAGACTGATGTTCCTGCTGTCGAGGAATGAGCTGAACAGATTAGACAGTCTCTCACCGACAGAGGATCAGGTGGTGACCACACTACTCAGGCACTACGGCGGACTATTCGTGGACTATGCTTACATCGACGAGTCGCTCGTGGCCAACCAGGCTGGACTGACGCAAGACCAGGTCTACAATATACTAAAGGGACTGAGCAAGAAGAATATCCTGCACTTCATACCTCAGCAGAAAGTTCCGACCATCACCTATCTGCAGGAAAGGGAGGAAACCGAAAGGGTGGTAATATCGGAAGAGGTATACGAAAGACGCAAGGAACAGTATACGCAGCGTATCAATGCGATGATTGGGTACGCCACAAACAATACGACCTGCCGCAGCAAGCAGCTTCTAAACTATTTTGGCGATACGGATGCTGACAACTGCCACCAGTGCGACGTATGCCTTGACAACAACTCCTCCGGACTGAGCGAGGATAATCTGGCGGCAGCCACCCAACGCATCATGGACATACTCTCCGACGGCAAAAGGCACCCATTGGAAGAGTTCAGGAACATACAACTGCCAAGGGAGTTTGTCAAAGAGGCTCTCATATATATCGTCAACGAGGAGATGGTTGAGGAAGAGAATGGGCAGATATGGAAGAGAAATCCCTGAAAGCCTCTTCGAAGCCGTTGAAGACATTGATGTCTACCAGCCCCCTAATTCCTCTCACTCTGCCGTCTGGCGACAGTTGCCAGATGGCAAGGTGTACGTCGGGCTTGTACTCACCATATCTCGCTATCCACACCTGATAGTTCTTCCTCAGATAGTCACCGTCCGGGTTGTCATCTGTCAGATATTTGTTGACAAATGACTGGCTGACATACAATATCGGCTGCACACCAAGGCGATGCCCGACATCCTCCAACCATGATCGTACAGACTTCAGCAGCACCCTGATGCCCCCCATCTGGGATATCTGTGCCGCCGATGGCTCAACATCGAGGGCTGGTGGCAAATCACCCTTCTGATATCTACTGTTCTTAATGAAATTATCTGCCTGCTGCCGTGCCGTTGTGCGGGTAGAGAAGAAATGATAGGCCCCTACCCTATAACCATGCTTCCTCGCAGCAGCATAGTCGGCACGGAAATAACGGTTGGTGAGCGATTTTCCCTCGGTACTCTTGATGTATATGAAGGATATCGGGTAGTCCACATTACCCTCCACACGCTTCTTCGACATGGAGCCGAGTGAGGTGATGCGTAACTGGTTCCACAGAATGGGGTATGTGACCTTTCGTCTGCGCCGTCCCCTCCTTACTGTCTGAGAAGAAGGCTCATGCTGGTAGCGTGAGATGTCTATACCATATATATGCGCAGCCGTGTAAAGAGGCTGTTCACCACGGTAACGGTCGTACTCCCAACGCCCCACCCTCACTTTATCTGATCTAAAATCGACACCGAAGCCATGGCGCATTATGCCGCCAAGCGTGTCGGAATACTGTCCCTCGTAATAACTACCATCGGGATAGTTGACTGACAGATATCCATCTGTCTGGCCTCCTCCAACGTCACTTCTCACGACAATGGTGTCAGAAGACGACCGTAATGCAGCCGTGGGACGCAGGCTCGACAAAAGACCATCTGAATACAGGTATACGGGACGGACATGCTTCGGAGTGGTGCCATTGGTGGTGCGGTACATCGCAAAACCGTCACGCCACGACGAGACTTTCATTGCCTCCATGCAGACACCATCCATGACCATAGCATAGCGGTCGGTAAGAGTCACGGAAAGCCGTCCTGAGCGCACAATTCTTTCTATGCTTGCTGCCATGCGTGTGAGCGAGTCTATGCTGTGAAGAACTGTCTCCCTATGGCGGGCAACCACGTCAAATCCTTCGTCATGAACCTTATGTGTACGCAGATAATAGTCTATCTCTGCCAGCTGCCTCTGCATATCCACAGCCTTATTCCTGATGAGTGAGCAACGGCTGGCAAGCAACCTCCGCGCCTGTGGTACCTCCAGCATAGGGAGGCTGCTGTTCCGTTCCTCTGTGCTGTCAATCTTAGCGGCAAGGGTGCCAAAGCACGATGGTAACCACAACCAGTTAACCCATGAGGCACTACGACGGCGAGTTATGTTGCTCATAAACCTCGCATTGTCGCTCTCAGCAATGACTGTGTCACCACCTTTATATATATATGTATATATTGAATCGGAACCTGAGGCTGAACGGAGGACATAATAATGTGCCTCTTCGACCATAGCCCCAGAAGCTGGTGTAAACTTGTCGTAATGTACACGGGAAACCGTGCACAGCACTGCTACAAATAATACCATCAGAGCCAGCACTATCCACAAGTACCGAACATGCCGTATTTTCATTGACAAAAGACTATTGTTATGAGACTGCAAATGGGGGGAAGCGAGTTCCTCACGGCCCACTTCCCCCTTAATAGCGTTATTAAAAACTCAAAAGTTTGTATTCAAATACCTTTTTGGTAAGGTAATGCTGTCACCACAGCACTATAGTCCTCACCTGGTATAACTGTTATGCATAATAAAAGATTAAACCATTTCTATTAATTGTTCTCTGGACGGAGCTTGCGCACCGTTGCGCCAGCCTGCCACATTTCCTTGTTACGCATAGCCTCAAGCTCAGCGTTGAGCTTCTCACGATAGTCGGGCTGCGAGTTCTTGTCAATGGAGATCTGAGCCTCGTTACCGGTCTTCACTGAGTAATAGAGCCACTCCATAACAGGCTTGATGGCCTCGCGGAACCTTGGAGCCCAGTCGAGAGCACCACGCTGTGCCGTTGTAGAGCAGTTGGCGTACATCCAGTCCATACCCTTTGCACCGAACAACGGGCCAAGGCTCTGGGTGAGCTCCTCTACTGTCTCGTTGAATGCCTCAGATGGCGAGTGACCATTCTCACGAAGAACATCGTACTGAGCCTCGAGAAGTCCCTCTATGGCACCCATCAGAGAGCCGCGCTCACCTGTAAGGTCAGAGGTGGCCTCACGCTGGAATGTAGTCTTGAAGAGATAGCCTGCACCGATACCGATACCGAAAGCGATAGTTTTCTCCTCTGCCTTGCCAGTAGCATCCTGGTAAACAGCGTATGAGCAGTTCAGACCACGACCCTCGCAGAACATTGTACGGAGAGAAGTACCAGAACCCTTAGGTGCAACCATTATGACATCAATATCCTCTGGAGGAACAACACCAGTACGGTCGTTCCAGTTGATAGCAAATCCATGTGAATAATAAAGAGCCTTGCCTGGTGTGAGATACTGCTTGATAGTTGGCCAAACGGCAATCTGACCGGCATCAGAGAGCAGCATGCAGACAATGGTACCCTTCTGTGCAGCCTCCTCAATAGAGAAGAGAGTCTTGCCCGGTACCCATCCGTCGGCGACAGCCTTGTCGTAGGTTTTTCCCTCGCGCTGTCCTACAATTACGTTGAAGCCGTTATCACGAAGGTTGCAAGCCTGGCCTGGGCCCTGAATGCCATAGCCGATAACGGCGATTGTTTCGTTTTTCAGCACCTCGCGTGCCTTTTCCAATGAGAACTCCTTACTGGTGACTACGGTTTCCATTACGCCACCGAAATTCATTTCTGCCATGATAAAATTATTTGTTTTTGTTGCCGCAAAGACTTAGCGGCAGATTATTAATTAGCCTCGTGAGTCTGCACTCCTTGTCCAAAGGATGTTGAATGACCCACCCGCTTCCTACACGAGGGAACGGCTAAGGGTGATTGTTGTAATGCGGATGCAAAGATAACACTTTAACACGAAACCACCAAATATTCTTTCAATCTTTTACAAAAAAGAGGGACATTCTGCACACTTCGATAGTGTCGTGTGTGTTTTTATCTGTTTTCACAAGCTTGATACCATAGTGCAAATCCTCTGTTTCCTCAACGAAGAAGCTCAGCTTGTCACCCTGGTAGGTCTCGGCTATATATGCCACCTCCATTCTCTTGAGCCTGTGAGCCTTGAACCATTCGACATCGAACAGGTCGAGTGCGTGTTCTATGTATTTTATGCTGTTGATATGGCCGTTGATGTCAACATCATTATAATATGTGTCGACAGTCCTTACGAGTTTGGCTCCCTCGCCCACCCTTGCCCTTCCGGGCTTGTCTATGGGGCACGGCTTGTCCTTCTCCACATATTCCAGTACCAGTCCGTCGTTGATACTCAGTATGTCAACAGGCTGCCTCGTCACCGTATCAATCATAGCCCAGATGCTCTTGCCATAACCGCAGACCCTGCCATCGGCACTTCTGATAGCAAAGTTACGTCCTGTGAAATACTTCATAGCGCTCTCCACCCACGTCTCAACGGTGAACTTGTCGTAGGCTTTCGGCATGACGTCCATCTCGATGACAAGCCTCGACAGTACCCATGTGCGGTGCATCGGCCCAAGCACATTCATGCCATATCCACGGTCGTTGCTGTGGAAGTCGGCAGCATTGAGCATGTGGTTGCCCAGGTGTCCCATGAAGAGACGGCCTGAGAAATCACAATGGAACGGCTCTGCCAGGAACTCGTACGCTCCAACCTTGTCCTTCAGCTCATGCCTTGTCATGTTCGGTGTCATAAAGAAAATCACTAACGGGTTCGTCAAAGCTCCTTGTCACAGCGATGCGGCCACTGCGCGTGTACTGCAGCAGGCATCCGAAGGAGTCGAGGCAAGAGAAGAGGTCTGTGATATCCTCAGTGAGTCCGGCAAGCAGCACGGTGGAATAAGTAGGGTTCACCTCCATCATCCTCGCATCGTGCTTCCTTATGGTTCTTGAAATCTCAGGGTTCTCCATAAGAATTGGTGTGGATATCTTGTACAGTCCCACCTCATGGATGAACAGCTGGTCATCAGTATAGTAGTCGGCCTTTACGACATCTATCTTCTTCTCTATCTGCTTCGTTATCTTCACTATCTGGTCCTCATCGCTCCAAGCAGTGATAGTATACTTGTGTATATTCTTGATGCTCGAGGCCGACACGTTCAGGCTCTCAATGTTAACCTGCCTGCGTGTGAACACGGCAGTAATCTGGTTGAGTATACCGGCGATATTCTCAGAGTAGACAAGCAGGGTATATAATTTCTTTTCTGCGTTCATAGTTATGTTTTAATTATTACAACCCACCATTACAGTTCCAGCAACATCTCGTTGACACTCTTTCCCGGTGGTGTCATCGGCAGCACGTCGGCCTCTTCCTTGATAGCACACTCCAGCAGGTAGGGTCCGTCGGTATCGAGCATCTTCCTTACCTTCTCCTTCAGGTCCGCTCGGTCTACGACCACGTCATAAGGAATACCATATCCCTTGGCTATTGACTCATAGCATGGGTTCAGCATCTTGGTGAAGCTTCTGCGGTGGCCGAAGAACATGTCCTGCCACTGCCTTACGTTGCCGAGATAGTTGTTGTTGAGCATTATCATCTTCACAGGTGACTGCTGCTCCATGATGGTGCCGAGCTCCTGTATGCTCATCTGGAATCCGCCATCGCCTGTAAACAGGCAGATGGTACGGTCGGGAGCACCGAATGTGGCGCCCACAGCAGCTGGTAGTCCAAAGCCCATTGTGCCCAGGCCTCCACTCGAAACCACCGAGCGTTTCCTGTTGTATTTGAAATACCTGCATGAGAACATCTGGTTCTGGCCAACGTCATTTACCAGTACGGCCTCACCACCAGTAGCCTCGGCCACAACATTTACTACCTCTCCCATGAGCAGAGGTCCCTCCGTGGGATGTATGGCCGGCTCTATTACTTTCTCGTTCTCCATGTCGGCATACTCCTTGAACGAGTCACGCCACTCTCTGTGGACGTTTTTCTTCAGCAGCCGTGTTATTGCCGGCAACGAGATCTTGCAGTCGCCTATGACAGCCACATCGCTGACAATGTTCTTGTTTATCTCGGCAGGGTCTATGTCGAGGTGGATAATCTTGGCCTGCTTGGCATATGTCGAAGGCAGTCCTGTTACCCTATCGCTAAATCTCATTCCTATGGCAATGAGCACGTCGCACTCCTGTGTTTTCATGTTGGTTGCATAACTGCCATGCATGCCGAGCATGCCCATATTAAGAGGATGTCCCGATGGCAAGGCCGACAGTCCCAGCAACGTTCGTCCGGCAGGGATATCGGCTTTCTCCAGAAACTCCACAAGCTCGTTGTGGGCGCCACCCAGCTCCACTCCCTGTCCAACGAGGGCAAAGGGTCGCTCGGCTGCGTTGATGATGTCGGCGGCATCGGCTACAGCCTGCTGGTTAATCTGAGGATAAGGATTATACGACCGTATATGGTCAACATGCACGGGCTTCCACTCGCAGCTGTGAACCTGCGCATTCTTCGGGAAGTCGAGCACCACGGGTCCCGGTCTTCCGCTCCTTGCGATATAGAATGCCCTGCTTATAGCCCATGCCACATCCTCAGGCCTTCTTATCTGGTATGCCCACTTTGTTATCGGCTGCGCCACACCCACGAGGTCAACCTCCTGGAAGGCGTCGGTTCCCAATGCTCCCGTGCCCACCTGTCCGGCAATGACGACAATGGGAGTAGAGTCCATCATGGCATCAGCCACTCCCGTAAGGGTATTGGTAACGCCTGGTCCGCTCGTCACGATGCATACTCCCACCTCGCCGCTAACTCTGGCATAGCCCTCTGCGGCATGTGCGGCGGCCTGCTCATGGCGCACCAGAATATGGTCAAACTTCTTGTTATCCCCTCTCGTATATCCATAAAGGGCATCAAAGACAGGCATTATGGCACCACCAGGGTAGCCAAATATAGTCCTTACGCCCTCTGCAACGAGCGAGCGCATCAGTGCCTCGGCACCTGTTATGATGTCGGGCGTAGCGCCGTTATCCGTTGGAGTGTTCTTTTCGTTGCTGTTTATTTCGCTTGGTATCATAAAAACTTGTATGTTTAGTCCGAAATAACTCTTTCTTTTAAATGTATAGTCCGACGTGCATTGCGTATATCAGTTGTCTACTCTACAATCCTCACACCGCCCTTGTCCGCACTGGCCACACTCTGGGCATAAGCCCTTAGAGCCTTGCTCACCTTGCGGTCGCGTCTCAGTGGCTGCTGCGGTCTGGCTGCCAGCTCGTCATCTGTCAGCCTGACATTGATTGTTCTTGACGGGATGTCAATCTCTATGATATCTCCATCCTTTATCTTTCCGATGTTGCCACCCGCCGCAGCCTCTGGCGATATATGTCCGATGCTGAGTCCCGATGTACCTCCCGAGAAGCGTCCGTCGGTGATGAGTGCGCACTCCTTGCCCAGATGCCGGCTCTTTATATAAGATGTAGGATAGAGCATCTCCTGCATGCCCGGACCACCCTTCGGTCCCTCGTGTGTAATCACCACGCAGTCGCCGCTGTTGACCTTGCCACCGAGAATTCCCTCGCAGGCATCCTCCTGTGAGTCGAACACCACAGCCGGTCCCTCGAAGTGCCACAGGCTCTCGTCTACTCCCGCTGTCTTTACCACGCATCCGTCCTGAGCAATGTTGCCAAACAGCACGGCCAGTCCGCCATCTTTGGTATAGGCATGTTCCAGACTGCGTATGCAGCCGTTCTCGCGGTCGGTGTCAAGGCTCTCCCACTGGGCATTCTGGCTACCCATGACAGTAGAGAACTTCCTGCCCGGTGCGCTGTGGTATATGCGGTCGGCCTCGGGGTCGATGTCTGCCTTGGTGATAGAGTATTTCTCCATAGCCTCAGTCAGAGTCAGTCCGTCTACACGCTTGGCGTCGCCATAGAGCAGCCCGCCCTTGTCAAGCTCACCGAGAATGCCAAGTATGCCGCCTGCGCGTCCGCACTCCTGTACGCTATATTTCTGGGTGTTCGGAGCAAGCTTGCACAGGCATGGCACCTTGCGGCTCAGCTCGTCAATGTCCTTCATGCAGAAGTCGGCTCCGGCCTCCTGAGCCACAGCCAGCAGATGCAGCACGGTATTGGTGCTTCCTCCCATGGCTATGTCGAGCGTCATGGCGTTGAGGAAAGCCTTCCTCGTGGCGATGCTCTTTGGCAGCACGCTCTCGTCGCCATCCTCATAGTATGCGTAGGCGTTCTTGACAACCTGCCTTGCGGCGGCCTTGAAGAGTTCTATGCGGTTCTGGTGGGTAGCAAGAATTGTACCGTTGCCAGGCAACGACAGGCCGATGGCCTCTGTGAGCGAGTTCATGGAGTTGGCAGTGAACATACCCGAGCAGCTGCCGCAGCCTGGGCAGGCGCAGGCCTCTATCTGTGCCAGCTCCTCATCGCTGACATCATTGTCGGCACCCTTAATCATTGCCGTTATCAGGTCGGCATTCTCGCCTCTCCATCTTCCGGCCTCCATAGGTCCTCCCGAACAGAATACTGTTGGTATGTTGAGTCTCATGCTTGCCATGAGCATTCCCGGTGTCACCTTGTCGCAGTTAGAGATGCAAATCATGGCATCAGCCTTGTGTGCATTCACCATATACTCCACCGAGTCGGCGATAATATCCCTTGAAGGCAGCGAATAGAGCATACCATCGTGACCCATGGCAATACCATCATCAATGGCAATGGTATTGAATTCGGCCGCATAGCATCCCATGGCCTCTATTTCTTTTTTTACAATCTGCCCAATCTCATGCAGGTGTGTATGTCCAGGCACAAATTGCGTGAACGAGTTAACAATAGCGATAATAGGTTTGCCAAATTGTTCCTGTTTCATTCCTGTGGCCACCCATAAGGCCCTGGCTCCAGCCATTCGTCTGCCTTCCGTGCAGACAGCACTTCTCAATTGATGTTTCATAACATTTCGTTTATTGCAGATGCAAAGGTAATCAGTTTTTGCGTAATAGCCAACAATTTTAGACCAAAATTTCCATTCCAGCTACAAATTGTAACACAATAGCACGAATAAATTACAAATCGAAGTCAAATACGAGGATTCATACTGCATTTTACGACAAAGCGAGAAGGCATCGTCGCAAACACAATCAATCAATGTTAATTTAGGATGCCTAAGCAGGCTATTTTGCTAAACAATGTTGTGATTGTCTATATTTATATTACAGAAGAGATTTTTAAGTCATCCGCCCTTGGCGAAGTCGCAATTATTTCTTTAATTTGCGACAACAGATACTACCATCTGCCGGAGGTACCGGGAATGGGTTATTACTAACTAAACACTATCATTATGAAAAAGAGTTTTACTTTAATCGCTGCTTCTCTGATAGTCATGCAGATGTCCGCACAGACCGTTACGGAGAGCAAGACGTTCGACAACTTCTACATTGGCATTAACGGAGGTGTCGCAACAAAGATGACCACCCCTACAGGTGGATGGTTGAACAAGCTCGACCCCAATGTGGGGATAAGGCTCGGACGCTACATCACCCCCGTCTTCGGATGGGCTATTGAGAGCAATGCCTACTTCTCTAACAAACCTTACGCGGCATCGCACACAGCAGTAAGGGCACTGAACACCAGCCTGCTCGGAACTGTCAACATGACCAACTGGCTATGCGGCTACGAGGGCGTGCCACGCACCTTCGAGGTAAGTGCGCTATACGGTCTGGGATGGGGGCACTTCTGCGGCCACTCGTCACAGGTCATTGGCTCACGGAATTTCATGACATCCAAAGCAGGACTGGACTTTGCATTCAACCTCGGGGAAAGGAAAGCATGGCAGCTGTATGTGGAGCCTGCCGTAGTATGGGGTCTAAACAACTCTGCCACAACAGTCGACAACGGCAATGGACGTGAAAACGGAGTGGAACTGGGACATGGAGGCGTTAAGTACAACATCAACCGTGCCTATGCGCAACTCAATGCTGGCATTATCTACAAGTTCGGGAACTCCAATGGCACACACAACTTCACCATAGCCGAGCTTAGGGACCAGGCGGAGATAGACATGCTCAACGCACAGATCAACGACCTGAGGAGCGAGCTGACCAAGAAACCTAAGGAGGTGGTTAAGGAAGTTGTCGTGGAAGCCCCAGCACCAAAGGAGGTAAGGGTTGAGAACCTCGTATTCGTAACCTTTGCACAGGGCAAGTCCGTTCTCACCAATGATGCCAAGACCGCCCTGAACTCCATAGACAAGGGAAGGCATGTGCAGATTGTAGGAACAGCATCGCCGGAGGGTTCTGCAGAACTCAACCAAAAGCTGTCGCAAAGCAGGGCCGATGCCGTGGGCTGCTATCTCAAGGAGCGTGGCGTGATAGTTGACGAGGCCACAGGAAAGGGAGTGCAAGGCACGACATCAAACCGCCTCGCCATTGTGTATGTCAAGTAATGACAGAGTCTATTAATTAGGGTGTACAGTTTGATGTACAAATATCAGTAGCAACGCCCTGAAAGGGCAAAAGCGCGACAATCACCGACATGAACTTCAGAATTAGGATATTCATTTTTTGCACATCAAATTGGACACCCTATCTATTAATCACATTGCCACACACACCACGGTATAAGGAGGCAGGGTTATGGCAGAGCCCTCAACCTTAACGCCATCGGCAGGCTGCACAGCCTTGTCTGCAGGCATTCCCCGGAAGCCTTCAATGGCTGTATTGCCACTGATGTCCAAGCCGCTGACGTTCAATTTCAACGTCGAAGGCAGGGCATTGACAAGCTTCACGTACTTCTTGCCACTCTTCGAGTCAGTGACCACGCTGGCAGCCACCCTGTTCTCCAATCCCTCTGGCACTCTGAGCGTCGAGGCAACATACCTGTCACCACCATTCACGGAGAAGAGCTTCTGAGTGTGGTAGCTTGGAGTGAGCGTGATGTTGGTGTTGTCGAAATATATCATGTTTGGGTTCCAGTTATGGTGTTTCTCCTTGCACAACAGCGGGGCATAACTCGTCATAACCACCACGTCGGCATTCTTCTCAATGTGGCAAAGGTGCATGGCCTCAACCAGTGCCGACTCCATGGTTCTCGTTCTCGATGCCCATTCACCAAGGTACACCTTCGGAGCCTTAGGGTCGTAGCCGTCATAATAGTCCTGATTGTTCAGGAACCATCCCGGCGACTCATAGTAGTGCTCGTCCACCATGTCAATATACCTACTGTTCTCCTTGGCGAAGCGCCATCCCTCGATATAGTCTGCCGAAGGGTCATGGAACGGCCCAACAGTTCCGCATACTACGATGTCGGGGTATTTCTCCTTTATGGCCTTGCATATCATGAGGCACCGCTCCTCGAATACCGTTGAGATAATATCCTCGTTGCCTATACCGACATACTTCAGGTTGAACGGCTCCGGATGTCCGGCATCCGCCCTCATCTTTGCCCACTTGCTCTTTGCCGGGTCTCCGTTGGCCCACTCTATCATGTCGAGGATTTCCTGACAGTAGGCTGGCATGTCCTCCATGGGTATGCCACCCTGCTGCCCACCGAAACCATCCTTGTCGGGACCAGAATTCTGGCATGGCACGCCCGCTGCAAGCACAGGCAGAGGCTCTGCTCCAATGTCCTCGCAGAACTGGAAATACTCATAGAATCCCAGTCCTCGTGTCTGGTGATAGTGCCATATATTCTTGTCGGGCACCCTGTCCTGCCACGGTCCCACGGTATGGTTCCAATGGTAGATATTGTCAATGCCCTCACCATGACTCATACAGCCACCCGGGAACCTTACGAACTTAGGTTTCAACGCAGCTATTGTCTCGGCAAGGTCTTTGCGCAGTCCATGCCCCTTGTAAGTGTCATGCGGGAACAGCGATATCATGTCCAAGGCTACCTCTGCTTCTTTCTTTCCCACAATGACCAGGCGGCAGTTCTGCACCTCTCCGCCATAGAGCTTCGTGCGTTTCTTGGTATCAGTGGTCAGAGCCAGGGCATATCTCTTCCATTCCCTGCCAGCCACCTTCAGCTTGCCCTCTGCCATCACCGTGCCGTCGTCGGCAACCAGTGCCACGGTCATCTGCTTTGCTCCGTCGGCCATCATACGGGCATACATGGAGAAGTCGTAGGCCGCACCCTTGTCGGCTATGCCATCCCATCCTATATTATATAAGGTGTCGGCCCCCATCACCACGTAGTGTGGGTTCACCTTACTCAACGGCTGCGCCGTCTCCACCCTTACGCCCTTGCTGTGCTCCCATGCCGTCAGGGCATTCCACTCATTCCTGTCACTTGACGAATACTCAAAGTCGCGGTTCTGCACAAGCTCGGCATACAAGCCACCGTCTGCCGCATAGCTGATGTCCTCGAAAAATATTCCCACCAGCTTGTCGGAGATAGCCTTGGTCTTGCTTGCGTCCACAGTCAGAGATGCCGTCACCGTGGCAGGCAAGTCCTTAAACCGCTCCTTGTCATCGCGCATGGTCACGCGGTTCTTCTCCGCGTCGGCAGCAAGAGCGTCAAAATAAGAGAGGATATAGTCGAGATGCAACTTGGGCACGTCGAATATATTTCCCTCAAACCTCTTCTGTCCCACCGTTGCCGTATCAGTAATCCATGCTACATCGTCAATGGTGCTTGGCTCCGGCGACTCCTTGAATGTCCTGAAGTCATTGGAAGCATGCACATGCCTCTTTCCCGTTGCCGAGCGCAGGTATATGTCGAACGAGCCGTCGTCCATCTGGAACACCACCGGCCTCTGCACGCCTTTCACCGACACCTTTGGATAGTCCTGTGGTCGCCATGTTACCAAGTCCTCGCTGTATGCCACGGCGAAACACGGCGCATAATCGTTCACTGACCATACAGCACGCCACGTGCCGTCGGCAGCGTGGGTAACATAAGGGTTGTACATTCTCTTTTCCGACCCCCAGCGTGAATAGTCCGAGCCGCACAGCTGACCGGCATCCACCCATTTCTCCGTCTCGTCGAGATAGGCCAGATGCAGGCCGTCCTTGTCGCCAGGAGAATAAACGAATATCCGGCATACCGTGTCAGCATCCATTATCTGGCATGCTGGCAATGCCCTTTGCCCATAAGCATTTGCCGACAATGCCGCACCGGCAAGCAATAAGAGTAGTCTGTTCATAGCTAATGTTAGATTGTTAGTAATAAGTGCGTGGCCCTTTCGCCACATATATTGTTTTGCAAAGATAACACAAATCCGCCATATTACAAAATGTTATGAGATGTAAAGACGCATAAAACTTTTTTAATTCTACAAAAACTAAAAATCACGAGGTCGTTTGATGCTATAAGAAAAATCGTTCATTTGCAAACGAAGAAAACTGCCCCCCAAAAAAGGCTCAGTGAAAAACATTGGGAAGACACCTAAATGAAGGCGCCTTTTTCCGCAAACGTTTGTAGGGACGGATGCAAAGCTTTGCGATGACGGATGCAAAGCTTTGCGATGGCAGATGCAAAGCTTTGCGATGGCAGATGCAAAGCTTTGCGTTGGCAGATGCAATGCTTTGCGTTGGCGGATGCAAAGCTTTGCGTTGGCGGATGCAAAGCTTTGCGTGAGATGGGCTAAACTGGCATAGAAATCGCCCGCCCTATTCTGGAAAAGAGAAAAGGGAGGAAAGACTCATCAAATACGGGTCACTGTTGCCCCCAGGAAATTGAAAGAACAGTCAGAAAAACATAAGCTTAGTATGCGTTGCCCTTCTCGAAGCCAAGCATGTTGGTGATGGTGCGGAAGATGATCTTGATGTCGAGGAGCAGACTCCAGTTCTCAACATACCAGATGTCCTTCCTTATTCTCTCCTCCATCATCCATAGTTCTGAGGTTTCGCCTCGCGAACCTGTCACCTGCGCCAATCCCGTGATGCCAGGCTTGGCGAAGTGGCGCACCATATACTTATTGATGAGTGCACGGTACTCCTCTGTGTGCTTTACCATGTGTGGCCTCGGCCCCACAATGCTCATATCTCCAAGCAGGACGTTGATGAACTGCGGCAGCTCGTCGATGTTTGTCCTGCGCATGATGTTTCCCCACTTCGTCTTGCGTGGGTCATTCTCCGTTGCCTGCTTAGTGTCGGCGTCAGCGTTCACCTTCATTGAGCGGAACTTCAGGCACGTGAACTCCTTGCCATACAGTCCGTTGCGCTTCTGCTTGAAAAACACCGGGCCAGGCATGGTAATCTTTGTGATGACAAAGACGATGATGAATATCCACCAGAAGAAGAACAAGAGAAAGGCGAGCGAGAACAGGATGTCGAACATCCGCTTGGTGACAATGGCCACAGGCCTGCGTAGCGGCTCATAGCGTACTGACAGCACAGGGATATCATCAACGAATTCCACTGCCATTGCTCTCTGCACATAGTTGCGCACGTTGGGCACTGAATAGAAGTGTATGAGGTGGTTATCACAATAGTCCATGATGGTGCGTATGCTTTCGGCCTCAGAAGATGGTAGATTGCAGAATAGCATGTCTGGATGGTGGTTCTCAAGGTACTTTATGACGTCAGCCCTTGTACCAAGTCTTGGTAGCTGTTGTGAGAGATGTCTTGAGTCCTTGTCCTCGAAATAACCACTAATGGTATAGCCCGTCGACTTGTCGTATGCCATTCGGTCGTAGAGAGCCGCAAGGTTGACACCAGCACCCACGAATACCGCCGTCTTGCGGTCTCTGCCATGCGTTCGTATCAGCTTTATGACTGTACGGCTTACAAAGCGAAAGATGGTAAAAACAATAAAAGAGCAGAGAAACCTCCAAAACACATTTGACCAATCGACATCTAACAGACCAGAAAGGCTCTGCTCACTAACAAAAATGGCAGTCATCATCACCACTGTCCAAAAGCTGCAGCTTACAATCTCCTCAGACTTGGCAAGACGAAGATGCGCGACAGGCTTTATACAAAAAACAGAAAAGATGTATGCAACATTCCACCAAAGCAGCGAATGACTATGCGCAGGGATTAGCCCTACGTGAGTGAATATATTATATAATGTGTTGACAACTATAAGGTCAACAGTGATTACCAACCACCGAGTCATCTCGCCTCTATTGGATATCTGTTGCATAGTAATTATTGTTTGCCTGTGTGTGTAAAAAAACTTTTCAATATTATCCTGCAG
>SAMEA3663028__coassemble_255_pt1 | contig 23374 bp, 22 predicted proteins | sample SAMEA3663028__metabat2_high_PE_024 | metagenome-assembled genome bin SAMEA3663028 (sample SAMEA3663028) | pig gut metagenome | biome: pig gut; feature: pig-associated habitat; material: faeces | place: France | collected 2012 | reverse complement strand
CGTTTTCCGAGTCTATCAGATGGACTATCCCGACTATGAGTTTTACTGTACCTGCGTAGCATCACGAAAGCATTGGCCTGGAGGACGCCACAACCTCGACATAATTGCCGCCCGCTGTGGATATGACTTGAAGAACCATCACCATGCCTTGGCGGATGCGGAGGCATGCGCGGCTATAGCACTAAAAATCTTATAATTTACTATTGCTGTCCGATCAAAATCATGCAATGCTTTGCATATGAGATGAGCTAAACTGACACAGAAAGAGTTCCAGTACCGTTGCACGATGATATTTGGCTAACAGTTTTGTGTGGGCTATCCACAGACAAAATCTGCAGAGCCATTTCCTGCAGATTTCTCTGCTTCCTCTATTCTGCCTTGAACATCATCGCCGTTGAAGCCTTGCTGACCGACATGTCAAGAGTTGTGACATCCTCGTGCTTTATGGGACGTTTCTGATGCTCGGAAGGAATTGCAAGAGTCAAGAGAAGCTTATGCCCATTTACGGCAATACTCTCGTCTACGACCATTGCAAACTTCTTATCCTTACATGGCTGGTCATCCTGATAGACAGAGAGACCAAGTTTCCTCACCCAGTTCTCTACGGTGTTGTAGCACGGAACCTTTCCGAATGTGTCATCCAGCAGCTTGGCGAAGGTCTCCAGGATGGTCACGACAGTTCGCAGCCCGCATGGTGTACGCATGTAGATCAAAACTCAGGGTTGAATGACTACAAGAGGGAATCTATGTCCGGAAACAGGCTCGAGAGTAATCGACTTTGTTCGTCGGTCAATGTTATCTTCCGAACGTCTTTTTTTTTAAGTTCCTTCTGAGTCTTCTCATACTTAGCTTTGAGCTTGTCTTTCTGAGATACAAGTTTCTTGTTCTCTTTACGAAGACGTTTTACCTCCTTCAGGAGTGACTCTTCATCTTGGTTTGAATCTAACTTTTTCATTGATTTACGTATCTTACAATTACATCCAAAGTTACTAAAAAACAACGAGTTGTGCGGATTTTTAAAGAACTATTCTACTACTTAAAACGTTAAATATCAGAGCGCTATATTAACAATTGAATTAAGATTTCAGTATCTGTTTTTCGGAACATCAAACTGGACACCCTAATTATTTTTGTACGTATAGTCTTTGCGAGTTCAATGAGAACCGTCTTTCCAGATTTTCTTTCCGTTGACAATGTATATGCCATGCGATTGCGGAAGTGAAGCATGGTAGCGGCCCTGCAAATCGTAGATACCCTTAACCTCGGAAGCATGATGTGTTTCTGTTACGGCTTCGATGGACGTTTCTTCTTCGCTGACTATACATCCAGTCACGACACCACGCCCCACAGTTGACATATATACACGTCCGTACTCGTTCATGTCGCCTGACACAATATGCGCGTTGCCAGGACCACCAAAAAAACGCTTAATAGTATACTTCATCTTGATTTATTATAATAATGACAAATACCATTTGGCCATAAAAGCACTTGCATTATCCTATGGCATGGATAGTTCTAAATGCTTGTAAAAGTGTAGGTTTTGCCTGCTTTTGTAGTGATGTCATATTCATAGACTTTGGGGATGAAAGCTTTTATGCTCCTGCTTCCCCCTTCCTTGTTTATAATAGGTTGTTGAATGTCGGCTGGCGCAAAAAGAGGATTAGGACATTTGCCTTCAGCAGCCTTCAATCCATTGCCTTTCAAAGGAACGGAGCTGCGAAGGCGAAGGGTGCCACCGATGGTGCTCTTTACTGTAGCCTTGCCAAGTTTGCCTTTATTCCATGCGAGACAGACCTCGAATCCGCCACGAGCGCGAAGTCCGGAAATACTGCCTTCTGACCAATCGTCAGGCAGTGCAGGAAGAAGGTGGACAGCTCCGTCATGGCTCTGGAGAAGCATCTCTGCAATTCCCGCTGTGACGCCAAAGTTACCATCTATCTGGAAAGGTGGATGAGCATCGAAAAGGTTAGGGAATGTGCGTCCGTCAGGATACTGGCTAGTGGTGCTCTTATTCTCGTTGGGGAGCAGGCGCAGCATATTCTTGATGATGGCGAACGCATGGTTACCATCCAGCATGCGGGCCCAAAAGTTTGTCTTCCATCCAAGACTCCAGCCAGTTGCCTGGTCGCCACGATGCTTGAGCGTTGTGGCAGCGGCACGGAAGAGTTCTGGGTGAGAAAAAGGAGAAATTTGATTGCTTGGGTACAAACCATAGAGATGAGAGATGTGGCGGTGCTCGTTGTGAGGGTCATCGGCATCTTGCAACCACTCCTGAAGCTGGCCGTATTGCCCTACCTGCATAGGTGGAAGCTGTGAGAGAGCCCTTCTGAAGTCAGTCTGCAAGTCCTCGTCTTTGTTAAGTATAAGTGCTGCATTGAGGGCGTTGCTGATAGCATCGAAGACTATCTGATTATCCATTGTGCAACCCGCTGTAATGGGTGTTCTCTTGCCGCGAGGTCCTTGCTCGGGACTCACTGATGGCACACAAACGAGCCATCCATACTGTGGATGGAGCTGCATGTAGTCGAGGTAGAACACCGCTGCGTCGCGAATCACTTCATAGTATTTCCCGAGGAACTGCTTGTCACCTGTGTAGAGATAGTGCTGCCAAATGTGAGTGGTGAGCCAAGCCCCACCATTTGGGAATTCTCCCCACGCTGCACCATCTACAGGACCTGCTATGCGCCACAGGTCTGTGTTGTGGTGAGCCACCCAACCGCGACAGCCATACATTGTGCGAGCAGTCTCTTTACCAGTGACTGCGAGGTCAGCAATCATATCGAAGAGAGGCTGGTGAGTGTCGGACAAGTTAGTCACCTCGGCAGGCCAGTAGTTCATCTCCGTATTGATGTTGATGGTGTACTTCGAGTCCCATGGTGCATTGAGCTTGTTGTTCCAGAGTCCTTGCAAATTAGCAGGTTGACCACCTGGCTGTGAGGAAGAGATGAGGAGGTAGCGACCGTAGTTGAAGAGAAGCACTACCATGCCCAGATCGTCAGGATTGTCGTAGAAGCGGCCGAGACGGACATTGGTTGGCAATTTAGAATTTTGTCCGCCGGTAAGGCGCAGCTTAGTAGTGTTGAACTGCTTGGCAAATGCCTTCATGTGGCGCACCTTCAACGCCTTGTAGGTATATGCCTTTGCTTTGCTTATTGATTGGGCTATAAGGGCAGTAGGATTAGCGGAGAGGTCGCAGAAGTTGACATAGTTGGTCGCAGAAGCAATAATGAGAGTGGCTGTGGTTGCGTTGTGTATCGTAACCTGTTTGCCGTCAGTCACTGTGGTGCCATCACTTGTCACCTCGACGCGGCATTCGGCAAAGACCTTGCCTTCTATGCCCTCTTGCGAAACAGGCTTCACATGGGCAAGAAGGACATTGCCGCCTTCTGTGCTAATGTCGGCAGGTAACTGGCTATCGTATCGCATGCGGAAACTAAGAGCACCCTTGTGCGATGCTGTTATGCGCATAGCTATCACATCATCTGTCATAGAGGCAAACACCTCGCGAGTGTACTTCACTCCGTTGCATGTGTATTGAGTGGTGGAGATTGCATTATGTAGATCAAGCGAACGATGGTAGTTGCTCACCTTGCTGGCCTCCACTCCATCAAACGCGAACTTCAGGCTACCCATAGGGAGAAAGCGCATGCCGTGAGGACCTACGACAAAGTCGCGGTTAACAATTTTGGCAGCATCCTCTTCTTTCCCTTCGAATATTAGGCGACGCACCTCAGCAAGACTGCCCAGTGCGCGTGTACTATTATTACTATGTGGCCCACCACTCCAAAATGTCTCGTCGTTAAGTTGTATTTCCTCCGTCTCGGTGCCGCCATAAACCATAGCACCCATGTGGCCGTTGCCTAATGGCAGTGCTTCGAGCCATATATGGGCAGGTGAGTCATACCACATTGTATGGTCAGTGATGTCCGACTTTGCAAACGCTACAAGCGGTACTGCTGTGCAAAAAAAGAATAATAAAAGTTTTTTCATAATAAAATCAATTTGTTTACAAAGATACTTATATTATCTCACAGTACCTATAAATAAATGCCAATTTCTTTTTGATTATTGCCACATTGAAGTCTGGTGGCAAAAATCAATATTCTTTTAGCAAAAATAATAAGCGTATGACGGAGAATGTTTGTCAGACAAAGCAGGGCTATACCAATGCATCGCTGAACCCAGAGGTAATTGGAACGGGCGGTGTAACAACAGAGGAAAATGGATATACGGACTATCACGGCTTCTTACCTTATATATATAATATAGACCAGTACAATGCTGAGCATGGCACCCATTACCAGTCGCCTTTAGGTGTACTTTGTCAGAATCAGGAGAACTGTAAGCGCAAAAGCGTAGATAACAGCAGGACATATAACGCTTTTGCGCTTACAGCGCGCAAGGACAATGTCCCATTACACCCAGGGTGCCGCTTCGCTCTACCCTGGGCTATGCGTGGGTTGCCCCTTCAGGGCGTTATTACTGATATTTGTACATCAAACAGTACACCCTATCATTCAGGTTTTATTCTCACCTGCTTCTCCTTTCTACGGAAACCTCGATGCTCATGGAAGGATTCACGTTGTATCTTACCGATGCGCCAATCCTGTCACCCAGTTCTTGCATGTCGTAGAGAGGGTAGGGCATGCGCAAGCCGTTGACAACCGATTTCTGGCCGTATAGGAATGCTTCCCAATGCTCATCAAAGCGGTAGCCCACCATGGCCGTCAGGCCAGCATCGCGATAGGAGTCATGTGCCCAGTTGATATTGCTCAGATAGCCTCCTACAGCTACGGAGAGCCTGTCGGTGAGCGGAACGGCATATAGTGCGGAGACATCCTGTGTGAAGCCTACGCCGCTGTACGAGTGCTTGCCAAATTGTGCAAACACTGACAATCCGAGGTTCACGTTCAGCCCCTCGTGTAAGTCCCACGATGGTGCCCATCGCCAGCTGTAAGGACAATATCCCAGAGACTCTACCCGTCCGAAAGTGTTTACGTTGGGCAGCACTAAGGAGTCCAAAGCGGTATGTCTCGCCGGTTCTAAATAATCCATGCCTATGGCGGTATCATCCACGGTAGCCAGCCTGTTGCTGTCTGCCTTCTCAACATTCTGCGCATGCGATGCTGTCGCCATGCACATTGCCGCTATAGTCATTATTGCCTTGATTGTATTCATTGCTGCAAACTTACACAAAAAAATACCGAATACAATACAACAGGGCAGCTTTTTAACTAATTACTACATTCTTTATCATTCGTCCTTGCGTCCGAACATCTTGTTGATGATTAGGGCTATTGCTCCGTCGCCTGTCACGTTGCATGCCGTACCGAAGCTGTCCATGGCTATATACAAAGCTATCATGAGAGCCTGTGCGTCGGCATCGAAGCCGAGGATGCTTGCCAGAGGCGCCAAGGCAGCCATGATGCTTCCACCGGGAACACCTGGGGCAGCGACCATTACTATGCCAAGTATGAGAATGAAGTGCAGGAATGTACCGAAGTCGTGAGGCATACCGTTGAGCAGGCATATTGTCAGCGCACAGCATGTAATCTTCATTGCCGAGCCCGACATATGTATGGTAGCGCATAGTGGAACCACGAAGCCTGCCACTCCCTCGCTGACCTTGTTTCTGATGGTCTGTGCAAACGTCACAGGAATGGTAGCTGCCGACGATGACGTGCCCAGGGCTGTAAGGTAGGCAGGCAGCATGTTGGCAAGCAGTCGCAGCGGATTGCGCCGTGTTATCGCTCCTGCCACTGCATAGGAGTAGAGCAGTATCAATATGTGCAGCACGAAGATGACCATTATGATGTATGCGAATACCACCATTATGCGGTACACCTGCCCGCTGCTGGTCATATTGAGGAATATGCCGAAGATGTACAGGGGCAATAAAGGGATGATGGCCTTGGCGATGACTCTCGCTACGACATCCTTGAATTCGACTGCGAGATTGCGCAACGACTGCAGGTTGCCGTAGTTTATGCCCAGACCCATTATGAACGAGAGCACCAGGGCACTCATCACGTCGAGCAATGCCGGTATCTTCACCGAGAAGTAGGGCTGTATGTCGACTGGCTGCGACATTCCAGCCATGGTATCAGCATTAGCAACCATCGAGGGAAACAGCCATTCGCCCACGCCGTAGCCCAACAATGCGGCAAGCGACGTGTCGGCATATGCTATTGCCACCGTAGCCAGAAGCATGGAGCCTACGCCCCGTCCTATCTCGGCTATGGCTGGCGTGACAAGTCCTACGATGATGAGCGGTATCATAAAGCCAAGGAACTGGCTGAAGACACTATTGAAGGTTACGAATACCTTAACGATGCCCTCATGGAGGATATCGCCCAGCAGCACGCCAAGGATTATGGCAACGGCAATGCGGAACAGCAGTCCCGAGAAGATGGTTCTAAGCTTGATGTTCATGGTTATGGAGCTGAGATTGGTCAGTCGTCAGGCAAGTTTCTCCGCCATGGCCTTGCCGAGAGCCTCGCATTGTGCTTTCACCTCTGGTGTGAGGGCCTGCTTCATGTCTACAGGCTCGCCTACCATCTCGAAGTGCAGGCGGGTGTCGTTCCACTCCACAATCTTCCCAACGGCTTTCGAGGCCCATGCGTGTGAGCCGAAGCAACCGAACAGACGCTTGCCCTTGATGTCCTTGTTGGCAATCTCTGAGAGCAGTACCTCCATCTCGTGGTAAAGTCCGGCATTGTATGTCGGAGCGCCGACAATGAGGCCCTGGTAGCGGAAGATGTCGCGTAGGATGTATGAGTGGTGGGTTTTCGATACGTTGTACATGACGATGTCCTTCACTCCAGCCTGCGATGCGGCACGTGCTATCTGCTCTGCCATACGCTCGGTGTTGCCGTACATGGTGCCATAGCAGATGACGAGACCCGGCTGTGCCTCGTATTTTGACAGGCTGTCGTAGATGCCAATCACCTTGTCGATGTACTTGTGCCATACAGGGCCGTGGGTGGAGCAGATATAGCTAAGCTTTACTCCAGCGAGCTTCTTTAGTGCGTTCTGCACGGGCGTGCCATACTTGCCGACAATGTTGGAGTAGTAGCGCACCATCTCAAGCCAGAAGGTGTCGCAGTTTATCTCCTCGTCGATGATGCCGCCGTTGAGAGCACCGAAGCAGCCGAAGGCATCGCCCGAGAAGAGTATGTCGCCCAGTAGGGTCACCATGGTCTCTGGCCAATGTACCATTGGTGTGAGCACAAAGCTCAGCTCGCTGCTGCCGAGTGACAGCGTGTCGCCATTGTTGACAACCATGATGTCGTCACCAATGCCATAGAAGCCCTGTATCATGGAAAAGGTCTTCTTGTTGCCGATAATCTTTATCTCCGGATAATACTTCTTTACCAAGGCCAGCGAGCCGCTGTGGTCGGGCTCCATATGGTTTATTACGAGATAGTCAACCGGCCTGTTGCCGATGACCTCGCGTATATTCTCGATATACTGTGTGAAGAAATCCACCTCTACGGTGTCAATGAGGCACACTTTCTCGTCCACAACCAGGTAAGAGTTGTAGCTTACTCCGTTGGGAAGTGGCCATAAACCCTCGAAGAGACTTTTATTGCGGTCGTTAACGCCTACGTAGAAGACATTGTTGCTAATTGGTGTCATGATTAAAAAAATTGGTTTAATATGCTGTTCTTTTTATTCTTTACTGATTTTCTCTCCGAACTCCGGTGACACGAAGTTGTATATGTCCTTGCAACATTCTGCCGAGAACCGTTGTCCGTACGATATGATTTTGTCCCATTGCTCCTCCGTGAGCCCTTTGTCGATGTCGTCGCGTGTGATGTTCTCGTGTATCAGTCCGAACACGAATCCGGCATTGAAGTTGTCGCCAGCCCCGATGGTACTCACCACCTGCGTCTCTGCCGTGGGATATTCTTTCCTGAATGTCTTGTCTGCCCTTACAATGATGGGGTTGGCTCCTCTGGTACAGATAAATTTCTTGCAGTAGAAGGAAATCTCTGACTGATAGACCTTGTCAGCGTCGGGGATACGGTAGAGTATGCCAAAATCCTCGTCAGAGCCTCTCACGATATCAGCGTATTCAAGGTTTTCTATCAGGTTAGGGGTAATCTTCATTATCTCGTGCTTGTGCGACGACCTGTAGTTGATGTCGTAATAGAGTATGGCTCCATGGTTGTGGGCATATTCCAGAAATCCTCCCACCTGAGGTCTGACAACAGGATTTATGGAGAAGAACGAGCCGAAGACCACGATGTCGTCGCGGTTGATTTCGGGATAAACAAACTCCAGCTGGTCGTGTGGATGGTCTTTGTAGAATATGTAGTCGGCATTGTTGTTCTCGTCGAGGAAAGCCAGTGAGATGGGCGACTTCGAGTCTGGGAACACGTTGACGTTGTCTGCGTTTACTCCGTTATCCTTCAGGAAGCCGCCGGCATATTTGCCTATTCTGTCGTTGCCTGCCTCCGAGATGAATGTCGTGTTGACGCCCGCTCTGCCAAGGGATATCATAGCATTGAAAGCCGAGCCGCCCGGCACGGCCTCTATGGGCTTGCCGTCTTTGAATATGATGTCGAGAACAGTCTCGCCAATTCCTATTACTTTTCGCATGTCTGTAGTTATATATGTGATTGCAAAGTTAGTGCAAACGGATGAGAATACAAAGGAATTGATTTTATTTTTTATACTTGCTCAACTATCGGAAGAGGGATAAAAGGTGATAAATGACGCTTCAGAATGATGGGAATGCAGGCTGGAATACTAGCGTGCGATAACTGTGTCAGCTACATGAGCAGGCCATCACACCTGCTTGTGTTGGTCATCACACCTGCTTGTGTTGGCCATCACAGCTACGTGTGTATTTGAGGCTGGTGTGACTTGAAAATGAGGTAAGTTGAATAGTGATATGGAAAAATATCATTGCTTATTTGCATGGTTTGAGAAAAAAGAGTATATTTGCACCACAATGCAGGAAACTGCATTCTGCAAATCTCAAATAACAAAGCCATAATGAATAAAGACTATAAGAAACTCCGTAATGTTATATTTGTTCTCTTAATCATACTGGCGGTATTGATTCTCGCAAATAATGGAATGTTGCCATCTGTGAAAATCAACCGTGATGACAATTCTGGTTATTTTGTCGATATAGGTGATGGCGGCATGGAATTTGAGGATGAAGACGAGGAAGAAGACAACGCACAGCAAGGCCCGTCATACAAGGCTATGGATGATGACAGGCTGATAGAGATAAATAAGAACATTCATTGACACATGGAATATAATACGGCGCAGCTTCATAATGGACTGCGCATAATACATCTGCCCAACGCTTCAAAGATTGTTTATTGTGGTTTCCAAATAAAGGCCGGTACACGCAACGAACAGGCAGGCGAGGAAGGGCTGGCTCATTTCTGCGAGCATGTCACCTTCAAGGGGACTGCCCATCGCAACGCCTTTGCCATCATCAATAGTCTTGAGAAACTGGGTGGAGACCTAAATGCATTCACAAACAAGGAGGACACTGTCTTCTATTCAGCCATTCCGCACGAGCATTTTGCCTGTGCCGTAGACCTTCTTACAGATATTGTGTTCAGAAGCACTTACCCCCAGAGCGAGATAGATAAGGAGGTGGAGGTTATATGTGACGAGATAGAGAGCTACAACGACTCTCCTGCTGAGCTTATATACGATGAGTTCGAGAACCTGCTCTTTGCAGGACATCCTCTTGGACACAGCATCCTTGGAACGGCCGACAATGTCAGGAACTTCACGTCGGCTGATGCCCTACGGTTCACACAGCGGTTCTACAGACCTGACAATGCGATATTCTTTGCTTACGGCAACATCAATTTCCGTAAGCTTGTCCGCTTGCTGTCTGCCAAGACACCATCTTCCTTGCCCTGCCCACAGGCTGTTCCCGCACAGGTGCCGGATATCTCAGAACTGGCATTGCCTGCCCCCAAGACCATTCTTCATCATGAAACCCATCAGGCGCATGTCATGATGGGCAACAGGGCTTATGCCGCTGGCAACCCGCAGCGAATGGCCCTTTATCTGCTCAACAACATCATTGGAGGACCGGGCATGAATGCGCGGCTTAACCTCATCCTCCGTGAGAGGCACGGACTTGTCTATTCTGTAGAGAGCTCCATGGTGTGCTATGGCGATACCGGCATGTGGTGTGTCTATTTTGGTTGCGACCCTCACGATGTCAACCGGTGTATCGCCCTTGTACGTCGTGAGTTGCGCACTTATGCCACTAAGCCATTGTCTGCACGCAGGCTGGCGGCGGCAAAGAGGCAGATAAAGGGGCAGTTGAGCATAGCATGCGACAACAATGAGAGCTTTGCCATAGACTTCGGCAAGAGCTTCCTCCACTATGGCAGCGAGAAGGATATTGACCGCCTGTTTGCAAAGATAGATGCCGTAACGGCCGATGAGATACAGCAAGTGGCAAGGGAGGTCTTCTGCGACGGCTCCCTTGCCACTCTTGTCATCCAATAGGTGTGTGGTATGTGGGTTATCTTATCACCACCTTTTTCCCACCTACTATATATATGCCCTTGGCGAGACCTTCTGTGGAGTTGGTCTTGCGGAGCTGTGCGCCATTAATGGAGTATACGCCCACCGTGGCAACCTTGTCTGATGTCTCGATGCCGGCAAAGTCTATGCCCAGTGTCTCTGCGTCAACAAGTGGCAGTTCCTCCTCCGACAGTATAAGCCAGCGCTGCAGCAGTCCATTGCCGTCGTTGGCAAGGTTCAGGCCTGTGCTGCTTATGGTAGTGCCGGCAGTCAGACATGCCGGTGTCCAGTTGTTCAACTCGGGATGCAGAATCCAATACCCGCGCAACTTGTTCTCCGTCACATCCACGCGTCCCCTCATCATCTGCAGGTCATAGTTGTAGTTGGATGCTGTTGATGATGTGCTGCGGAACGCCTTGGCTGATGTGTCGTAAGACATGCGGTTGCCTGTGGCAGCGTTTGTCAGCTGATAGTACTGGTTCTTGGGATTGAACGAAACATACCATGCGGCACTGTCATTGAGCGCGGCCTCGCTGGCAGTCATTTCCTTCATGGCAAGTCTGTTCACCTTGCTTTCGGTAAGATATTTGGTCAAGCGGCCACAGTCCTCCGATTCCGCCTTCAGGTAGTATTTCACACCTGTCTCAACCTCTTTGGCGTAGTATGGAGCACCATGATGCTTGTAGCTTGTCTCCAGTCCGTCCTCCGCAAGTGCCTGTATCATTAGACCGTTGCTGAGGTACAGCTCTACGGCGTGAGTATCCTCGTTGGCGCCGTTGATGCCAAATGGCCACATGTGCTGATAGTCGCCATGCAGTACGTCTGTAGTGTTGTTGTTCCAGAACTGTGCCACTGCAGCAGCCCTATCACCGAGCCAGTCACCAGAGCCGAATGTGCCGCCTTGTGCACTTTGTTTTGATTTCCTGAGCGTGAACTGGCTCCATTGTCCACCAGCCCATGGTATTACGCCTACGCCGTGCAGCATCTCGTGCAGTAGGGTTCCTGTTGCCTGGTAGGCCGAGTTGGAGCCTACCCTTATCCATCCGCCATATGAGCAGTCGGCAGTGGGCACGCCATCAACGAATCCTGCGCTTATGCGCACGTCCTTGATAGACGTAAGGTTGTTCCAGTAGTTCACGGCCTCTATGGTGGCGTTCTTTATCCTGTTGTATTGCTCGTCAGTACCTCCGCTGCGTACCTCGTAGCTTATGGTTCCCTTTGGAATGGTGTAGAACATTTTCTGCTCACCATATGCTACAGAGCCGTCGGTAGACTTAACAAATGGACGGAAGTAGTATTGTGTGCCTGGCTCCAAGTTCTTCTTCCAGAAGATGGTTCCGTTCTTTGACAGCTCTTCCTCGTTTGCCAGGTCAGCTATGGTCGGCATAGGCGACTTGCTGTAGACGAAGCCCTTGGCGGCAATCTGAGATGTGGTAACACCGGTGACGGTCATTCGGGTAAATGCCATTGTGGCTCCGCGCAGATACCTGCTGTCTGCGTTTATCGTGACCTTCTGTGCCCAACTGTAGTTGTTTATGGCTGTGTTGAGGCTCAGCGAGGCATCGTTGAGATCCAACAGTGTGGCCTCTGCATTGTCTGCTACAGCCTTTGCCTTGTCAATGGCGTCTTTCAGTTCTGCCGCAGAGACACCTTCGCCGTCACCATACAGTCCTGTAGCTGTCTCCAGCAGTGTGGCAAGCTTATTGCGTTTAACTGTGAAGTCGGCATCGCCCAACGGGGTGTCACGGTATAGCTTTATCCAGTCCATGAAGACAACCGTGCTTGCAGCCTTGGTCGTAGAGAAGCCCGTATATATCTGTCCGTCTGCTGTCTCCTCGATGGTGAACGTTATGGTGTCTGTTTTCCATTTGTTCTCGGGAAATAGCCTTGTCGTGGATGACACGATGCCTTTCTTCGGCCTCCATTTGAGCTGTGATGTCACGGCCTCTTGACTTGTGGTGTTGAGGCTGGCGTTCACTATAGTGTACGTGCCTGGTGGAAGTGTTACCTCTTGAGAGAGTGTGTAGGTGGCTGTTGACTTAATACAGAAAGCGGCAAGCCCGCCTTCTGTCTCACCGTCATAGCCTTGTGCTGGCACGGCGGAGCCGTTGATGGTTGTCTTGGTTCCAATCTCTACTGTGGCCAGTACTCCTGCCTTGTTGGCTGTGGGAGTGATGAGAGTCCACCCGGCAGGAACAGAATTGGATGTCGGGACAATGTTGCCCTCGTCGCTTGCCGTATAGTCGAAATAGGTGTCAAAAGAGCTGTTTCGCAGATAGCCCTCTGTGATGTCGTAGATCTGTGCAGAAGCTGTCGCGTATATACCTGCTCCTGCTACTGTAAGAAGTAATGATTTGAGTTTCATAAGCGTTGATTGTAATAATGTGTAGTTTCTGTTATGTTAGTGCTTGTATCAAGATATTCGTAGGATTGTGCAAATATAGTCTAAAAGAATGGAAAAAACAAACAAGGTGCCTGTTATTTATTTTGTTTTTGGATAAAAACATGGCTGGTCTCAGTTTTTTTCCCTATTTTTGCACTATCGCACAATAACTTAAAACTCAAAATATGAAACTAACTAATCATTACCTGCTCATGGCTGCCACTGTTGCTGCAGCCATGTTGCTCAATCCACAACGTTGTTTGGCAGATGATGACCTTGTAGAGGCATACCAGTTTACCGCTACTACAATGGCGGGTAGCTCAGTCAGCGTAATCCTTGCAAAGAGTGACGACAAGGAGGGACCGCGCATGTTACATAAGGATAGGGTATTCCGTCTCGACGGAAAGGAAATCAATGCATCCGACATTCAGTATATCCGTATTGCCAAGACCATGGTCAGCGCAATCAGGGAGATTGACGTACAGCCTGTGCCGCACGTCGACAACAATGTCTACAGCATCAACGGACAGCTTGTGCGCCGTAATGCCGATACTCTCGACAACCTGCCCAAGGGCATCTACATTGTAAACGGAAAGAAACACATCGTCAAGTAAATCATGGAGGACTGACTTATGAGAAGACTTCTACTTTCTGCCGTTGTCGCTGTTGCATCAGTCACAGCCGCCATGGCTCAGGACACTTTGTGGGTGCAGTACGACAACAGGTTTGCCGACAACAAGTTTTTTGCTCTCAGTTCCAAGGTTGACTCTGTGGAGTTCTGCCTGACGGGACTTAATATTGCAAATCCTTATCCAATATTGAAGTTGTACAACTCGTCGCTGACAAAGGGATATTCAGAGTACCGTATATCCTCTCTTGTCAATGCCGACTTGTCTGGCAGAGTTATGTTCCAGAACCCGGGCCGAATACTTTTCAAGCCCTCTTCCCTGTCGTCTCTCGATTTCATGAATGAGGCTTCGCAATGGTGCTTCAAGCGTTCCATGGAGAGCGAGCACTTCGTGGTGTTCTGGGAGAAAGGGTTTGGTGATGACCCCACAAAGGCAACATCGGGCTATGCCTTCAACCCCAAGACCATGCTTGACAATGCGGAGAAGTATTGGGACAAGTATGTGGAACTGGGATTTATAACACCGGGAAAGTCAACTACCGACCAGTACAAGATAGAGATGTTCGCCAACTACACCTCTGACTGGGTTGCCAATGGCGCAGGCCAGGACTTCAAGGTTGGCACGCTAAATGTCAGCCCGTGGGCCATCGGCTCACGAGGAGGTTCTACCGTAGCACACGAGATTGGGCATACATTCCAGTATCTTGTGTCGTGTGACCTTGGTACCACCCACGGTTTCAACTACGGTTATGGTGCTGGTGCCTCCGGTGGCAACGGATGGTGGGAGAGTTGTGCTAACTGGCAGGCATACAAGTGCTATCCGGCAATGCAGTTTACCGATGGCGAGAACTTCGAGGGACATCTCAATTGCCATCATCTGAACCTGCTGCACGAGGATTGGCGTTACCAGAACTGCTTCATACACGACTACTGGTGCATGAAGCATGGGAACGACTTCATTGGCCGCCTGTGGCGCGAGTCTATAAAGCCCGAAGACCCTGTGGAGGCATACAAACGTCTTAACGGTCTCGACCAGGACGCTTTCTGCAACGAGCAGATGGAGGGCTACATGCGCATGGCGACATGGGATATCGACGGCGTGCGTGATGCTGCCAAGCACCGTATAGGCCAGCATGTCACTCACCTGCACCTCACTGCCGACAACAATGGCACCTGGGAGGTAGACTCTGCATACTGTCCGCAGAACTATGGCTATTCCATCATCAACCTCAACACCGTAGCACCAGGAACTATCGTCAAGGCCAACTTCAAGGGCATAGCCGGAGCTGAAGGCTACAGGGCTATCAACGTCGACAAGGCCGGATGGCGTTATGGCTTCGTGGCCTATGCCAATGATGGTACCCGCACCTACGGCAATATAGAAAGTGCGGCAGACGGCGTCGCCACGCTTAACGTTCCCGAAGGCTGTACCCGTCTGTTCTTCGTCGTTATGGGTGCTCCCACAGAGCATTGGCGACATCCTTGGGACGACAATGCGTCGAATGACGAGCAGTGGCCTTATCAGGTGAGGTTTGAGAATACTGACGTGTATGGCAACTTCAATGAATATCCAGCCGACTATGTGCCACGCGACACCACTATATATATAGATGCTGAGCTTGCTGTAAGCAACTCCTATAGCAGTACCCGTGTGCAGTACGATATGGCTGCTGTATCTCAGGCTCTCGGACTCAGCACCAAGCAGATGCAGAGCGTAGGCAGAACGGCAACAGCCAATCCCCGCTTCGTGGGCATCGATGCCAATGGCACCATACATACCGGCACCACCACCAGCACGTCTTCGTCGACAGTCTTCGGTCATTGGTTCAACTCGGCAGGCAACGTCTGCAACTATGATGGCACCGCATATATCTTTGCCGAGTTTTATCCTGACAAGTACGGCTGTTATGTGGGTCAGTACCCCTCTCGCCTCACCAAAGGCAAGACATACACCATCAAGCAGGGTATACAATACCAGAAGAACGGCAAGTGGTATACGGCTACCATGGTCGTAAGGCTTAAGGCTGTATAAATATTGTCGGCCTGTATGTCTTCCTGTTGCCTTGTCAGCAATATCGGGAAAGAATAAAAAAAGCAGCGAAACCTCTGTCTGGTTTCGCTGCTTTTTTTGTTCTATTGGCTGTTACAATCCTTTGCCCTTATCATCTTTATTGTTTCAAAGGATGGGGGGCTATTATTTCAAAAGATGCGTGAAGGTCTCTTACCTCGATGCCCAAAGCATGCTCTGGCCTGTAGCGTTGGCAACTTGGTATACACCGCTCTCGTCAAGTGCTACGTCCATAGTCTGCCCGTTGAGGTTAAGCTTGATAGTGCCGTCGTTGTTGAAGCGGAATATCTCGACAACCTTTCCGTCCTGCATCTGTGACCAGGAGTCGTTGGTCTTGTCGTAGATGAATGCATATACCTCGCCGGTAGGAGCTTTTACCTCATAGCCGTTCTTCAGAGTCTTTACGGCATAGTATCTGCCGTCCTGTCCCATAACGTTGACTGATTTGCCAACATTCTGGGCCATTGGGTTGCTACCGCTCCAGAACTCGATAGTGTTCAGCACCAGTGCGTCAGCTGTCAGGCAGAAGACATGGGCTGGAGAGAGCACGAGGAAGAGTATCTCGTTCAGGAACTTGGAGTTTGTTGCACGGTTGTTCCAACTGGCGAACTTATTGAACATTGCAAAGGAACCCACGCATGAGTTTGTGAGCATAGCTCCGCACAGGAGCACAGCTGCTACGGTAAGTTTACTTTTTCTCATAGTCAAATAATTTGTATTTAATAAATAATGGTTGGTAAAGATAGAAATAATAGTTGATATTTTGCTCTCGTATAGATTTATTTAACTAATGTTTAGAACGTTTTCAATAAGCCAGATAAGCATAGTCAAGCCCTGCTTGGCTATGCCATAGCGAGAAAACGGCGGTGGTTATACCAACTGTTGCCTATTACAGTATTAGTACGGCCTCGTTTCCCTCGTTGAACAGCAGGTCGAGTATGGAGAGGTTGGGAAGGAAGCCGTGCTTGTGGCGGAAAACCTGATAATAGGGCTGAGGCATAAAGTCATCATCAGGCAATGGGTGCTTTGGCCGTATGGTATCACGGTAGTCTCTGGTGGCAGTCTCAGTAAGTTCTTCAACGTGGGCATAGCCTTCAGACAGCTGTATGTTGGGTGATATGTCGAGCAGCTCGCACATCTTGCACGTTATTTCCATATTGAAGTCGAGCAGGTATTTCCATTTCTTCTCAAAGAATGGGTGCAGGTCATCCTCGTAGTATTCAAAGAACGGGCTCTCTCCGTAAGCTGATGCGAGAGCGTTCCAGTGCAGGTGCCGCCAGTTGCCGTGGTCGCTTATCATGGTATCCCTCATCAGCATCTTGCCGCTGGCGTTCCTTGCTGGTTCCACAGGCACCGACAGAACCTGTGTGCCCTGTGTGGCTGCTATGACGCATCTGTTGCGGTAAGTCTGCTTGATGAAGTTGTCGTATTGCTCTATCACGCACCTGCGGTATCTGAAAAGTTTCTGATACCACTGCACGGGGCCGAAATAGGTTGCAGAGAGTAGGGCTGTCTCCTGTGTGGGGAGCCATTTGTTGTCAGTCGTAGCCATCATGGTTGTATTTCGTCATGCAGTCAGAACAGCTTCCATGCCTTGCCCAGCACCTCGTGTTTCTGAATGAGCGTCTCGCCATGCCCGGTGTCTATCAGGAAGGTATGGCAGTCGGTGCTCTTGCAGCGTTTGCAGCATTGCTCCGGTATTCGGTATCTTGTTCCTTTCACCGTTATGCTGTCGCCGGGCATCGCCTTTATGCGTCCTATGGTCTTCACCGTGTCTCCGTATACCACTATGTCTCCCCTGTCCGGGCTGGAGCAGAGCCAATGGAGCACTCCCACACGGTCGCCCTTCCCGACGTTGTCGTCCAGTCTCACGGGCACAGTGTAGATAGTGAAGACATAGGCGCGGATGACCATCATTACCGTAGCGGCCACCAGTAGCGCCAAAAGAGATTTAAGCGCCTGACGCATGTTCTACTGCCTGCGTGTCATTTTATGTTGTCAACCAAATTAAACAGCCTTGACCAGCGTATGCCGCTGAAGCCATTGCGGTCGGGGTCGCTGGACCACCATATGAAGATAGGCTTGCCTACCACGTGGTCTTCGGGAACAAAGCCCCAGTAGCGTGAGTCGGCGGAGTTGTGGCGGTTGTCGCCCATCATCCAGTAGTAGTCCATCTTGAAAGTATAGCTGTCGGCAAGTTTGCCGTTGATGTATATCTGTCCGTTCTTTACCTCAAGGTCGTTGCCCTCATACACCTTTATAGGTCTCTCGTATATGGCGATGTTGCTCATCGAGAGATGTATGCTCTCGCCCTTCTTTGGTATCCATACCGGACCGTAGTTGTCGCGTGTCCATCCTGTTACGGCGTTCATGGGGTATAGAGAGCCTGAGTATATGTCACGGTCGGTAACGGGGCGTACGGCCGATACTATCTTTCTCTTCTTCAGTTCTGCCACGGCCTTCTTTGTCAGAGGCATGTAGCCGTCAAACTGCTGCAGCAGGGTATCATTGAGCAGATAGTGGCTGTCCACATCGAAGCCATGAAGCCTTGACAGCGACTGCACGTCCTCGTTGGTTATTCCAAGCTCCTTGCGCAGGTCATCATACTGTATTGACAGGAAATCGGCTACCGACATGCCGTTCATCTTCACGAAGTATGTGTACTGCACGTTGTCCGGCTCCTTGTTGGGCTTGCCGTCAAGGTATACAATCTTCTCCTTTATCTGCAAGGTCTGTCCAGGCAGTCCTACGCATCTTTTTACGTAGTTCTCCCTTCTGTCCACGGGGCGTGAGTCAATGCTGCCGAACTGTACGGGGTTGTTGACGATGTAGTTGCGTCCCAGTGCGTAAGCGAATTTGTAGAAGTCGTATTGCTGGTCGGTATTGAGGTCTGCAATGGCCGGCGCATCGGGGTTCATCTGTCGGAACAGGTCCTCGCCGAAGTCGTAGCACATGGTGTAGTAGTCGTTGGCAAAACGTTCCTCGGTGAGGATTGAGTCACCGGCAGGGTAGTTGAACACCACGATGTCGTTGAGCTTCACGTTGCCAAGTCCTTTCACCCTTCTGTAGTCCCACTGTGGAAACTCTATGTAGCTCTTGCAGTTGAATATGGGCAGTGTGTGCTGCGTGAGCGGCATGGTAAGTGGGGTCTGAGGTATGCGGGGACCGTAGCTGATCTTCGATACAGCAAGATAGTCGCCTGTGAGGAGGCTCTTTTCAAGTGATGACGATGGAATGACGAAGTTCTGGAAGAAGAACAGGTGGATGAAGTACACTGCCACGAGTGCGAACACCAGGGCGTCTACCCACGACATTATGAATCTCACGGGGCCTTCGGCATCCTTCCACCACTGCCATCTTATCTTCTTGGTTATGTAAACATCATATATGAAAGGCACAACAAGCAGTCCCCACCAGCTCTCTACCCATAGCAGGAAGAGCAGGTAGAGGACGAGTACTCCGATGAATTTGGCCCACTGCACCTTCATGTTCAGTTTCTGTTTTCTCTTGTCTATCATAATATGTGTTGCTTTTTATTCTTAGAATTTGAACAGGTCGCTCGTCGTCAGCAATCCGTTGTGTGTGGCGGGATATTCTGCGGCAAGCACTGCGCCGAGTGCGAATCCCTTGCGCGAGTGGGCACTGTGGCAGATGGTGATGGTGTCGGCCTCTGAGTCGTATTCAATCTCGTGAATACCAGGCACCTCGTCACGTCTTATAGCGTCTATGACAACGTTCTCTGCAGTAGCCTCTTGTCCGGCCTCGTCCTTCTCTGGAGTCTCCGGCCATGTCACGGCTCCCTTTACCCATGATGTCTTCCTGTCGATATTGTCCACAATACCCTCTGCAAGTGTTATGGCTGTACCGCTCGGAGCATCAAGCTTGTGTATATGGTGAGTCTCAGTCATTCTGACATCATACTGTGGGAAACCGTTCATTATCTTTGCGAGATATTTGTTTACGGCATCGAATATAGCCACGCCGATAGAGAAGTTGGAAGCCCAGAAGAGTGTCTGTCCACCCTCGGTACACATTCTCCTGACGTCGTCGCCATGTTCCTTCATCCATCCTGTGGAGCCGGAGACTACTTTCACGTTATGGCTGAATGCCTTTAGGTAGTTGCCATAGGCAGCCTGGGGTGCTGTGAACTCTATGGCCACGTCGGCCGATGCAAACTCTGGGGAATCGAAATCCTGCTGATTGTCAATGTCTATGATGCTGACAATCTCATGACCACGGTCCTTGGCTATCTGTTCTATCATCTTGCCCATCTTGCCGTAGCCTATCAGTGCTATCTTCATATTTGTATGTTTTTTACTTGTTCCAAGCTGCAAAGATAGTGCAATTTTTCGATTAACCGAAGAGAATACAAAGTTTTGTATTCTTGAGCAAGAGAAATTAACCAAAAAGAACTGTATGACAAAAGAAAATACCGCAAATGGTGGGATGTTTGTCTTTTTTTTATTAGCTTTGCATCAACAAAACGAAAGCCCCATAATCCAAATAATACTTCGGTGGGAATTTATAGAACCCGCCTTATATCCTACTTCTGATGGAGCAACTGCTACACTACTGCTGGAAACACAAGCAATTACCGCTCTACGGACTGGTCACTACCACAGGACAGGACGTTGAGATTATTGATGTCGGACTGCACAACCATGATGCAGGCCCTGACTTCTTCAATGCCAAGGTGAAGATAGGTGGAACCATGTGGGTGGGCAATGTTGAGATACACAGCAAGTCAGGTGACTGGTATCTTCATGGACATGACAAAGACCCTCGTTATGATAATGTCATACTGCACGTTGTGGAGAATGCAAATATGGATGTTAGGACGAGCAGCGGAAACCTGTTGCCGCAGGTTGTCATACACGTACCAGAACATATACGCGACAACTACCAGGAATTGTTGTCTACAGACAGCTATCCTCCTTGCTATAAGGCCATCCCCGATATTCCTCGTCTCTCCGTGCATTCATGGATGAGTGCACTCGTTACAGAGCGTCTGGAGCGTAAGACCGAGGACATCAGGCAGAGGGTCGGCAGATGTGGAGGCTCCTGGGAGGATGCTTTTTTCGTTACCTTGGCACGCAGCTATGGTTTCGGCATCAATAGCGATGCCTTCGAGACGTGGGCAGAGAACATTCCTCTTTCCTGCGTCGGGCATCATCGTGACGACATAATGCAGATAGAGGCTATCTTCCTGGGGCAGGCCGGACTGCTCGACCTTGCAGCCATGCCGGAGCGTTATCGTGAGGAAGCCTCAAAAGACAAATACTACAACAGACTTCTCTGTGAGTACAGGTATCTTGCCCATAAGTTCTCGCTAACGCCTATGAACCACACGCTGTGGAAGTTCCTGAGGCTTCATCCCCAGAACTTCCCTCAGATAAGAATCTCGCAGCTTGCCAGCCTTTATTTCTCACGCCGTGCCAGCCTTGGCAATATTCTCGGTTGCCAGACGGTCAAGGAGCTTGAGGCCGCTCTCTCTGCTACGGTGACTCCATACTGGCAGACACATTATAATTTCGGTCAGGCAAGCAGCAAATCTTCCAAGACCCTTTCCCGCCAGTCGCTCCACGTGGTCATCATCAATGCTGTAGTCCCCATGCTATTTGCTTATGGCCGGTACAAAGGAAACGATGAGGTGTGTGCCCGCAGCTTCAGCCTGCTTGAGGAGTTGAAGGCCGAGCAGAACAACATTGTAAAAATGTGGCACAACGCAGGGCTTGATGCCGCCAATGCGGCAGACTCCCAAGCCCTGATACAGCTCAAGAAAGTATATTGCGACCGCAAGGACTGCCTCCGTTGCCGCATAGGCTACGAATATCTCCGCAAAAGAACTAAGCCACATCCCCAATAACATCTATCCTCTATCCATCCATCTATCTATCTCCTCTATCCCCCTGTAAAAAAACTCCGCTTATGCCAAAATACATCTTTGAGACCCGCATAGAGGTCCGCGATTACGAATGTGACATCGAAGGAATTGTCAATAATGCCAACTATCTCCACTACATGGAGCACACCCGTCATCTGTTCCTGCGTCATGCAGGACTGAGCTTTGCCGATATGCACGCCAAGGGTGTTGATGCCGTTGTTGCCCGTATGAACCTTCAATACAAGGTGCCGTTGCGGTGCGATGACATCATGATATCCAGGCTCTGGATGGAGAAGCAGGGACTGAGATACATATTCCATCAGGACATCTTCCGTGAGTCCGACGAGAAACTCTCATGCAGGGCTACCGTTGAGCTGGTATGTCTTGTCAATGGCAAGCTCGCCTCCAGTCCCGACTACGATAAAGCCTTTCAGCCCTTCATGCAATAACTACTCTGCCATATATGACAAACTCACCATATGCAACTGCGAGGACAAACGACGTTGAGGCCCTCAGCGCTATGATGCTCTCGCATATAAGCTTCTACAACATTGCAGGCTTGAACAGCCTATACCATGCGGCAGGCTCGGCAACAGCCGTCATGGAACACCACAATGACATCAGGCAACTTGTCCCTGAAGCCTCGCCACGGCTTGTGGAGACTTTCAGGAATATCGACGAGCACAGACGATGGGCTGAGGACCAGATGGCATGGGCCTTGAGCAAGGGCATCACGCCGCTGCCACTCTACTCCGCAGACTATCCGCAGAGGCTTAGGGAATGTCCCGACGCTCCCGTGGTGCTCTATTACATGGGCAATGGGCAGCTCAATGCACAGAGGGTGATATGTATTGTTGGAACTCGCCATTGTACCATCTATGGCAAGGACCTTGTGGCGGCGTTTGTCAGAGAATTGAGCAAACTATGTCCGGGCATCCTTATCGTAAGCGGGCTGGCATATGGCGTCGACATTTGTGCTCACCGCAACGCCCTTGCCGAAGGACTGCCCACTGTAGGAGTCCTTGCTCATGGCTTGGACACCATCTACCCGTCCAGCCATAGGGAGACAGCTGCGGAGATGCTGCGGGAAGGAGGACTGCTCACCGAATATCCCTCAGGCACCAATGCGGACAAGATGAACTTCGTAAGGCGCAACCGTATAGTGGCAGGAATGAGCGATGCGTGCATACTGGTTGAAAGTGCAGAGAAGGGGGGTGGACTCATAACCACAGATATTGCCAACAGCTATGGCCGTGAGGTGTTTGCCTTTCCCGGACATGTTAACGCAGAGTACAGCAAGGGATGCAACAATCTCATTCGTGACAACAAGGCCGGGCTGATAACGTCTGCAGCCGATTTCGTAAAGGCCATGGGGTGGGAGAGTGATGCCGTGTTGCAGCAGGCTAAGAGCAAGGGAATAGAGAGGCAGCTCTTCCCCGACCTAACAACAGAGGAGGCACGGGTAGTGGCAGTGCTCGAGAAGACCAACGACTTGCAGATGAATATGCTCTCAAACATGTCGGGCATTGGTATCGGTCAGCTCTCGTCGCTGCTCTTCACGCTGGAGATGAAAGGGGTCATCAAGACGCTGGCTGGTGGAGTGTGCCATCTGTGCCAGTAAAAAACTGTTGATAAAATGTCCTGTTCTCACCTTTTTGCTGTATCTTTGCATCCGGATATAAGGAGAACGACCACCTCAAAACTCATATGACAGAAGACTTTGACATACATGAGCAGCGGTTTGGTAAGGGCGAGAAGGAATTTGAGAACGCTCTTCGCCCATTGCGTTTTGCTGACTTCAACGGTCAGCAGAAGGTAGTGGAGAACCTTGAGATTTTTGTTGAGGCTGCCAAATACCGCAGGGAGCCTCTTGACCATACCTTGCTCTAT
>SAMEA3663028__coassemble_247_pt1 | contig 23807 bp, 11 predicted proteins | sample SAMEA3663028__metabat2_high_PE_024 | metagenome-assembled genome bin SAMEA3663028 (sample SAMEA3663028) | pig gut metagenome | biome: pig gut; feature: pig-associated habitat; material: faeces | place: France | collected 2012 | reverse complement strand
AGTAGCCCGCCGGAGTATATCCGTTGTCATTGTATGTACCGGAGTCCATGAGATCCCATGGTCCCATACCGAAGTTGCCTGAATAGTTGATGTCGTACATGTCGGGCAAGCCCATGCAATGGGAGAACTCATGGCACATCGTTCCGATACCGCCAATCTTCCCAGTTCCGTTAAGTTCGGAGCTGCATGCATAAGTATCTATAATGACACCATCGAGCATCTGCGGCGATGTTATCGACGAGCCAGACAGTGCCCATTCGTGTGGCCATACTGTAGACTCCTTGTTGTAAGTGTCGGCCTCGCCATAGCCTGCATACAATATATACACCTGGTCGACATAGCCGTCGCCATCCCAGTCATAGTCGGCAAAGTTCACCTCGGCATCCGCAGCCTTACAGCCCTCCACGACCATCATCTCTGGCCTAAGGTCGTTGCCCCAACTGTCATTGGCACCATAGTAGGCCATGTTGTTGGCAAGTTTCACGGGCCCTATGACATCGAAGTCAAGCTCGAAGGCGCCACGGCTCTGCGAAAGGAAATAGTCCTTCACCGAACCATTGAAATTTCCTTCCGCGAATGAAATCTCGTTGGCTATTCTGCTAAACTGCTCCTTAGGATTTGCTGTAGTGAAGCTTACATCAGTATATTCCACGAGTATCACAATGCCCTTTTTCTTTCCCTCGAAGGTTCCCTGTGCGGCATTGGCAGCCAGTTTCTTTGCCCTTCTCTGGGCGGTGGCCTCCGTCCGCGCGCGCAGCCGTGCCTTGCTCTTGGCCATCTCTTCTTCGCTGGCCAGCCTGTAAAGTCCCTGAGCATCGTCAGGAACATACCTGTTGCCCAACGAGTCCACCCAGAAATGCAGATGTTCGTCACCAGCAAGGCTAACCTTTACCGTAGAGCCATCAGTCAAAGTCACAAACTTGCTTACTCCCCTTTTGGCCGGTATTGCCATTACTGCCAGCATGGAGAAAGCCAGCAGCAATGTTGTGACAAATCTTCTTGTCTTAGTCATAATTCAAAAGTAAGTCTCATATTAGGATTATAATCACCATGGTGAGTCAAGAAAGTCACCATGGTGAATATGGAAAGACACCATGGTGAGCAACGACATTCACCTAAGTCTTTACAGACATTCAGCGAGGTATATCTCCGAGTGCCTTACTTGGCGTTGATTTCCTTGAGCAGGCGGTCGGCATGTCCCCACTTGTCCATCATGAAGATGACATATCGGATGTCGACGCCGATGCAGCGTGCCAGACGGCTGTCAAAGTTGATGTCCGATGACAGGCTGTCCCAGTTGCCGTCGAAGGCAAGACCTATCAGGTTGCCGTTGCCGTCGAACATTGGTGAGCCAGAGTTTCCGCCAGTAATATCGTTATTGGTGAGGAAGCAGAGCTGGAACTTGCCCGTAACGGGGTCGGTATATGCTCCGTGGTCGGGAGCAGAGAGCAGCTCACGCATGATGGGCTCAGCCTGATAGTCGATGATGCGGTCGCCCTTGTCCATCTTCTCCACAATGCTCTCAGCAGTGGTGTAATAGCCCGACGGCTTGTCGCCGAGCATGAAGCCTCCCACCTGTCCGTAGCTCAGGCGCATGGTGAAGTTGGCGTCGGAGTAATGGGGCATATCCTCCTCCATGCGCAGCTTGGCTGCACAGAGGAACTTCTCCATATTGGCAATGCTGTCGCTTGTCCTCATGATGTTGTCGCGGAGCATGCTACGTATCTCGAGCATGTCCAGTCCAAGCTGTACGCCCGGATCCTTGAGATAGCTCTTCCTGTTGACGTAGATTTTCTCCTCGCTCTTCATCAGGAACGAGTTCTTGTAAAGATAGTCCACGTATTTTGCATAGTCGCCACCAAACTGGGTATCGATGGTGGCATAGAACTTCGGGAGATATTTCTGTGCCACATGCTCCCTGTAGTTCTTCAGCAATACAGCAAATACCTCCTTGTCAAGTGCCTCATCCCACTCGTCGCTGTTGTCGCTGAACAGTATATACTGCTTCGACTTCTTGTTCTTCGGTCCCATCACCTCCATGCGGTCGAGAGCCATCGCGCGGGTGCAGAACTCATTGGTGCGGCGGAAAGTCTCGCTCCAGTACATCATAGCCTTCACATCCTCGAAACGCAATTCGTAGAGCTCCTTCATCTTGTCGAAGTCGAGCTTGCCCTTGAGATACCCCGTAGAGTCCTGGTAAGCCTTAATCCGTGCCTCGTACGCACGCTTCTGGTTGACGATGCCTATGGAGTCGATGCACTTGTTCATGCCGATGGAGTTCTTCCAATAGTTGGAGCTCTGCGCATACTTCGAGTCGTATTTGATGCGTACAGCCTCGTCGGCACGCATGTGGCGTATCATGACGTCCTGCTTGACGCCCCTGACCTGTGCTCTTGGCGCATTCTCGGCATCTCGCATCTCCTTGATGCCATAGCTTGACAGATACCTGCTGGTAGAGCCGGGATAGCCTATGGTCATGGCATAGTCGCCATCCTTATATCCTTGCAGGCTCACCTGTGCCCAGCGTTTGGGGTGATAGGGCACATTGTCCTTGCTGTAGGCTGCAGGCCCGTTGGTCTTCGGGTCGGCATATATGCGGAATACGGAGAAGTCGCAGGTCTGCCTGGGCCACATCCAGTTGTCGGTCTCGCCACCGAACTTGCCCATAGACTTTGGTACGGTGAAGACAAGGCGCAGGTCGGTGAAGTCCTGGTATGTGGTGGCATAATACTTGTTGCCCTCATAGAAGGCATCGATGTCGACATGTAGCGTGGAGTCGATACCCTTTATAGAGTCTGTGAGCACATTCTGCAGAGAGTCGAGCAGAGCAGCCTGCTCCTTGCTGCCCATATTGTCGATGCCGAGGGCCTGCAGCCTGCCCGTAATGTCGCTTTGCTCAACCATGAAGCTCACGAACATATTCTCGTTGGGCAGCTCCTCCTCGTAGGTCTTGGCATAGAAGCCGTTGAGCATATAGTCGTGCTCAACGGTGGAGTGTGAGCGTATGGCCTCGAAGCCGCAATGGTGGTTGGTGAACACCAGTCCGTCGGGCGACACCACAACGCCAGAGCAATAGCCGGAGAAATTCACAACGGCATTCTTCAAGGCGTTGTCGCCATTATACAGTTCGTCATAAGTGAGCTTGAAGCCTTCTCCCTGCATGGCCTCATACACTTGTGGCGGCAGGTTGTAGATAGTCCACATACCCTCGTCGGCGTGGACAGCAGCCGCAGACATCATGGCGGCCAGCAATAATGTTTTCTTTTTCATAATCGTATAGTTGTTATTTTCTGAATTTCTTTCCTATGACGGGCAAGGAGCTTAGGGGAAAATCCCTCTTCACTATGTAGGCGACAAAGAGAAGCAGGAGCAGCGTGTTGGCAACAAGAGCCAGGATGACAGGCAGGAAGTCCCTGCACAAGGTCATCATACCGAACAGCACGGCCGCCATGAGCACATATATGCCAATCTCCTTGAGGTTATATCTTATCGGATAGTATTTCTGCCCTACGAGATAGCTCAGGAGCATCGCCGTGGCATATCCCGCAAAGCCAGCCCATGCGCAGGCCATATATCCAAAGCGTGGCACGAAGACGATGTTGATGGTAATGAGCACAGCGCAGCCGATGCCCGAGAACCACGCTCCCCAAATGGTCTTGTCGATGAGCTTGTACCAGAAGGACAGGTTGAAGTAGATGCCCATCATTATCTCGGCTGCCATCACTATTGGCACCACCCTCAGTCCGGACCAGTAGTCGCGTCCGATGATATGCTTCAGTATGTCCATATACCCCACCACCATCAGGAATGCAAGCAGGGTGAAGATGATGAAGTATTCCATTGCCTTGGCATAGGTGTCTCGGTTGTCGCTGTCCTTGGCCTTGCCGAAGACGAAAGGCTCATAGGCATAGCGGAACGCCTGGGTTATCATCGCCATTATCATGGCAATCTTCGACGCTGCACCGTAGATGCCGAGCTGCTCGTGGGCATTAGCACCTTTATATATATAGGGGAACAGTATCTTGTCGGCAGCCTGGTTCAGTATGCCGGCTATGCCGAGCACCAGTATGGGCCAGCTATAGGAGAGCATGCGGCGCATAAGGGTTTTGTCGAAGGCGTAGCGGAAGCCCGTAAGCTCCTTATAGAAGCAGAAGGTGATGGTGGCAGTACATGCAAGGTTGATATAGAAGGCGTAGCCTGCCCCCACCTCCGGGTTGTATATGGCGCCTACGGTGTCGGGGTGCGATGCATAGAGCGCAGGCAGCACGAGGAAGAACAGCAGGTTGAGCAGGATGTTGAGGATGATGAACAACATCTTGAAAGCCGCAAACTTTATAGGCCGCTTCTTGTATCGCAGATAGGCGAAAGGTATGCACTGGAAGGCGTCAAGGGCAACGGTGAGAGCCATCACCCACACATAGGACGGATGGCCGGCATAGCCCATGGCTGAGGATATGGGCGACAGGAACAGCAGCACCAAGGCCACAAAGAGCACTGACGTGGAGCCTACGGCGATAAGGATGGTGGAATATACCTTCCCCGCATCCTCGCCCTCCTTGTTGGCGAAGCGGAAGAAGGTGGTCTCCATGCCGTAGGTGAGCAGCACGAGCAGCAATGCCGAATAGGCATACATATTGGTGATGACACCATAGCCGCCGCTTGCCGCCGACAGGCTTGATGTGTAGAGCGGCACGAGCAGATAGTTGAGAAACCTGCCTACGATGCTGCTAAGTCCGTAGATGGCCGTATCCTTGGCCAGTGATTTGAGATTTGCCATTTGTTTTCTTTTATTCTTTGTTGATGTTTGGTAGGTGGTGCAATATCCAGTAATGTTTTAGAAAAACATGTAGCATACGGCTATGGCGGCTATCACCCCGGCAAGGTCGGCAAGCAGGCCGCAGGCCACGGCGTGGCGGGTGTACTTGATGCTTACACTGCCGAAGTAGACGGCAAGAATGTAGAAGGTGGTATCGGTGGAACCTTGGAATACGCAGGCCAGACGTCCTACGAACGAGTCGGCACCATAGTTGGTCATAGCCTCAAGCATCAGCCCTCGGGCACCGCTTCCCGACAGCGGCTTCATCAATGCCGTAGGCAAGGCTCCGACAAAGTCGGTGTCCAGCCCACACTGCCCCACGCACCATGCCACACCATCGATGAGCATGTCCATGGCTCCCGACGCGCGGAACACCCCCACCGCCACGAGTATGGCGACGAGATAGGGTATTATTCTCACGGCAGTCTGGAACCCCTCCTTGGCTCCCTCTATGAAGGCGTCGTAGACATTGACGCGGCGGAAGAAGCCTGCCAGGATGAAGGCTAAGATAATGCCCAGCAGGATGACATTCGAGACTACGCTTGTCACAACGCCCATAGTGTCCTTGTCCATCTGCCCGAAGCCCCAGATGACGAGAGCCGTGAAGCCCACAAGACCGGAAAGGGTGGCAAGGAGCACTGGCTGCATGATGTTTATGCGCTGCCACAGGGCAGTGATGATGATGCCGGCCAAGGTGGCGACGAGTGTGGCAAGGAGTATCGGTATGAAGACATCCGTTGGCGTTGCCGCGCCATACGAGGCACGGAAGGCAAGAATGCTCGTAGGTATGATGGTCAGTCCCGAGGTGTTGAGCACCAAGAACATTATCATGGGATTGGTGGCGGTGTCCTTCTTGCTGTTGAGCTCCTGCATCTGCTGCATGGCCTTGAGGCCGGTAGGCGTGGCTGCATTGTCGAGTCCCAGCATGTTCGAGGCTATATTCATGAATATGCTTCCCATGACGGGATGGTTACGTGGTATATCAGGAAAGAGCCTTGTGAAGACAGGGCTGAGCAGGCGCGCCAGAAGGTTTACCGCACCGGCCTTCTCGCCTATGCGCATCACTCCGAGCCATAGGGCGAGCACACCCGTCAGGCCAAGCGAGATCTCGAAAGCCGTCTTGGAGGTGTCGAAGGTGGAGTCCACCATCTTCTGAAAGACCGTGGTGTCGCCCATGCAGAGCTGTATGGCTCCGAACAGGAAGGCCAAGGCAAAGAATGCAATCCAAATATAGTTGAGTACCATAGAAAAAAGGTATGAGCCATGGCGGCTGCCATCATGCAGCCACCTTATTATATATATATATGGGTGCAAAATTACAAAAAAATAAGGTGACACCAACGATGTCACCTTATTTAATTATGTTCCATGTACCAAAATCGGTACATTTCAGCGTCTTACAGCACTTACTTCACAACAACCTTCTTGCCGTTTACTACATAAACACCCTTGGCGAGTCCCTTTGTAGTAGTAGCATTTGTGCGAACCACCTGTCCGTTTACAGAGTAGATGGTAGCATTGTCAAGGTTCTCTGTCTGGATACCATTGATGATGTTGGCATCGCCAAGACGTACGAGACGGAAGCGTGTGAACGACATCCACTGCTGCTGTGACTGTGCAACACCCTGCACACCAATTGTAACAGGTGTGTTGTCCTCATGCACGTTGAATACAACGAAGTTGTCGTTCCATCCACGGTTGAAGATACCGCCTGAAGCACCTATGTGGGTCATCTCCTTGGTGTCGTTGCCAGCAAAGAGCGTGAAGTTTTTCAAATCCTGAGAAGCGCGTGCCGTTGCAGTAAGCAGATACTCACCGCTCGGCAGTGTAACGTCCTGAGAGAATGTAACATCCCATGCAGAGGCACCCCAGTTGCCACCATCGAAGTAAGAATGGGTAGAGTTGCCGGAAGCATCGGTGAATGGCTCATTGGAAAGAACTTTTATTTCACCGCCAGAGCCATCGCCAAGAGTTGTTGTCCAAGAGTTCACGCCATCCTCTGCATTAGGATTGAGGATATTATCGGTAAAGTCTTCCGCACCCTGCTCCTCAGCAACAGCGTTGGACTCAACGTAGTCACGTACAGCTGTCAAGATTGCGTCTTTCTTTGCTGTTGCATCGGCAGCTGATGTTGCCTCTACGCCAACAGCTTCTTGTATAGCTGCTTTCTTTTCGGAAGAAGCGTACGGATAAGGAGCTGTATCGAATGACTCATACTCTGCCTTGGTGTCTTTGAGAGCCTGATAAGCAGCTACTGCGGATGTGAAGGTGCTGGTTGCAGCGTTGAGAGCTGTTGTAGCAGCAGTATATCCATCCTTAGTCTCCTCTACAGTGGTGTTGTCTGCGATAGCGCTTTCAAGAGCTGTGCGCTCCTCACCTGTTACAACGGCGTTGGCCTCATCATCAAGGGCAGCCTGTGCGGCAGCAAGAGCAGCATCGTAAGCCTCCTTGTAAACAGTCAGGTCTTCTATCTCACCATAGTATGTGATACGGAAGTTATCGAAGATAGACCAGTCGTTAGTAACAGCCTCTGACTTCCTTACACCTACCGTCAGTGTACCGTCAACAACCACAACATTCTCAACTACGTTGTTGTACAAGCCTGCTGAGAAGAATGCGGAGGCGTCTTTCATAGAGTTCGGGAATTTACCATCGATGCCATCGGTTGTTACACCAGCATCAACCTGTCCTGCCTCAGTAAAGATTGACTGCAGCGGAGTCTCAGCAGTGTTGGCATAGACAGCAGCGAGGAGCTGCTCGCTACCATCAACATGCTTGGCGGCAGCATCTGCATAAGTACCATTGCGGTAGAAGCCCTGTACCTCAACCTTATACAGACCGTTAGGAACATTGATGGTCTGATATACGTCGAATGTGGTATTAAACCTCTCTGCGCACATATTGGTGTTGTCACCATTAATTGATGGTGTACCATTCCACTTGCTGTTGCGCAAGTCGTTGCGTCCGAAGTTACGGCCAGGGAGCAGCCATGAAGCATCCTTGCCATTGTCGGCAGTAGCAGTCTGGAGCTCAGCCATCCTGTCTTCCACAGAAAGCACTACCCACTTGCTGTAGTCATCATCATTGGCAGCGAGCGATACCTCATCAGTACCATCGGCTGTTGTGAGGTAATTGGTTCCGTCAGAAATCGTCACGGCATTCTCTCCTGCACCAGTCTTTGTCAGTGCAAATGTCCAACCAAAGGCGGCACCATCACAATAGACACCATTCAGATAGTGCTTTTCACCACCATTTGACAGCTGGGTATCAATGGTGTACTTGCCATCATCCAAAACGGCAAGACCAAGGTCAATGCCATGAGCATCAACGATAGCGTGGGTACCCCATGAGCTACCACCAGCCAAGTACTTGCCTGTAGCAACGTTCTTAAGATAGTATGTACCAGCCTCTGGAAGTGTAGGCTCTGGCTCAGGAGCGGTGTAAGAGAGGTGTGTCAGGGTTACATTGCTGAAGATACACCAGCCACCACCGATATAGCTCGGAACATTAATGCTGAGAGCCAGTTCGCCATTATCACCTACAGTTGTATAAAGCTCTGAGAGATACTTGGTAGCATCCTTATCAATAATAGCCTTGTATTCAGCCATGCTGTTCGGGTTGTCATCAGCAACACGATCCTTAGCCCATGGAGTAATCTGTGCCTGAACGCCGTTTGCAGCAAGATAAGCAGTACTATTGTAGTAACCGTCTGCCGCCATAGTCACCTGAGCTGCATTAGAACCATCACGATACATACCGTTTACAGTTACGCGATAGAGGCCGGGCTCAAGACCTGTAACGATCTGGCTTAACGTACCGGTAGCCTGATAGCGTTCTGTTCCATTCTCGTTGGTAGCAATATTGCCACCTCTTACTTCTGTCCATGTCCAGCCGTCATTGCTTCCAGCAAGACTTGCTGAAGCGACCTTCTCTGTGCAGTCAGTTGTCTCAAACTCTACATCCTCAGGATAGCCGACAGCAGCAAAGGCGGCACTCTTGTCGGCAGCAACAGCTGCGTCAAGGATAGCATTACGCTCCTCAAGTGTCTTCAGTGCCCATACAGTGCCTTCACCATCGAGAACGCCGTTAACGATACCGTCTGCGATTGTCAGAGCATAGTTGTTATTGTTAACAAATACAAATCCACCATCAACAGGCTTAGCTGTATATGTGCGGGCATTGTTGCCTGAAGCATCTGTATATATACCATCATCGAAACCAATAACGGTACCAGCCCAGTCGTGCATTGCAAGTGTGGTAACGCCATTAACAGTAGTAATGTCAACTGGCAGACCATACTTACCTACAGTAGCCTGAGTACCCCAAGCAGCACCACGCTCAAAGAATACCTTGCCAGCCTCGTTGTACAGATAGTATGTGCCATCTGCGATAACAGGCTCTGGTTCCGGCTCTGGGCCTGGCTCTGGGTCAACAACCTCGCTCTTGTCGAGCTTGACAAGCTGGAAGCGTGTGAACGACATCCACTCATGTATTGTTTTAGCAACACCCTGGACACCGATATTTACATCGGCAGTCTCTTCTGTCACCTCAAACTCTACGCTGCTAAGGTTATATCCGCGGTCGAAGAGTTCGCCTGATGCACCTACGTGAGGCATCTCTGTGCGGGCCTCGCCTGCGAAGAGAGCGAAAGAAACCATACCAACAGAAGCACGTGACGTTGCAGAGAGCATGTACTTGCCCTTAGGCAGGCTCACTGTCTGCTGCAATGTAACATCCCAAGCTGAAGCATCCCATTTGCCACCATCGAAGTAAGGATGGTTGGTGTTGCCTGCAGCATCTGTAAATGGTTCGCCGGTCTTAACTGAGAGTGAGCCAGCTGAGCCTTCGCCATTAACAGTTGTCCATCCAGTCATAGCCTCAGCGTTAGGATTGGTGATGAGAGAGGTCTGGTCTGTAGCGTCTGCTACACCCTCAGCCTTTGCGTGAGACTCGGCGATGGCACGTGCTGCGAGCTGAAGTTCTGCAAGGTTGGCATCAGCCTCCTCAGCAGTGGCAGGAGTCTTGGCAGCAAGAGTGGTATAGTTTGTCTTCGACTCCTCGCTTGCATACTTATAAGTATCTGCAACAAAGTAAGCCTTGAAGTTTGCAACTGCCACGAAGTGGGTGTTTACATCGTTGTAAGCAGCAACGGCAGCAAGAAGAGTTTCCTTGGCAGCCTTTACGGTTTCAGCTTCTGTTTCCGTAGTAGCAGCCTGAGCTGTGGCAATGGCGGCATTAATATCAGTCTTAGGAGCCAAACCGGCATCAGCTACAGCCTGAGCCTTTGCTATAGTCTCGTTCAAATCGGCAACAGCCTGTGAGAGAAGGTCAGCGAAATGAGAGATGGTGATATTGTCGAAGAATACTCTTGCATGGTCACCACTTCCCTTATTTTCTGCATAACCACCGAATGTGATATTACCTGTTGTTTCTGTATCAAGGGTAAACGATATTACATCATCTTCCCATACATTGCTTGCGAAATTACTCTTAGAGCTGCTTGCTATAACGGTTCCACTCTCAGCAACGAAAGCAAGGTTGGAATGGAACAACGTAGCAGAGCCGAAAGCGTTGTAGCCGTTAATCTTTATGGTATAGATACCTGCAGGGAGTGTGATAGGAGTGGCTGTGGTATACTTAACATTGGAACTCCAAGCAACGGTAACGCCCATTGCCTTGCCCGGATTGCCTGCATTGTCGGCAGCAGGAGCGGTAACAGAGTTAAGTATGGTAGCACTGCCATATTCATATACGGCTGCATTGCTATATTTACCAGAAGCGGAGACTTTCCAACCCTGTTCGGTATAGTCTACACCTGCATTCTCGGCAGTACTCAAATCTGTGGTATTAGCCTCGCAAGCCTCGAAGCCAGGATTAGAAAGAAGGAGAGAGGTAACGTCGCCATTAGGAAGTGTAAGCTTAGCCACGATATCCTCCACGGCAATAGGAGCAAGCTCTACGATTGTCGTACCACTCTTTGTGAAAGGAATGATGATACCTGCGATGCTCTTGATAGCCTCGGGAAGAGTGTAATCGAGCTTGAACTTGTTGTAGATCTGAATCTTGTTGTCACCATTTACGAGATAGTATGTTTCTCCGTCCAATACGAGTGTGGCATCGGTAAGCTTCACATACTTCAGGTATGATGTCTCTGCCATAGCCTCGGCTACGGTCATCTCCACTGCTACAGGAGCGTCACCGTCTGTTACGGTAACTTTAGTACCAGCTGTATTGGAGCTCTTTGCAAACTGAGGCAGACCGTTATACAGACTGTTCTTTCCTGCGATAGAGCCATTGAGCACCTGTCCAGCGGTAGCTGTCAGGCCAATGTTATAAAAGTCGATTGCACCCGTAGCGTCCTCAACTATCATGTCTTTGCCGTTGACATAGAGCACCTTGGCATCGGTAAGCGTAAGCTCTGCCTCAGCGTCAGTGTCAAGAGCCTTGAAGGCAGCAATATTTTCTGCTTTAGACAATTCTACAACTTCTGGTGCCTCGCCCGGGGCGGCGATGGTAAGGACAGCCTTGGTAATCTTGTTGGTATTGGTTGCTGTAAAGGTAACGGCATTTACCTGTTCGTCAGGCTGTGTCCATGTTTTGGTAGAAGAGTCGTAGGTTCCTGTTCCTGCTGTAGCGGCAACAGTTCCTGAAAATTCTATCTTCTCAATGACTTGCCCCTCTGGAGCAGTAAATGTAAACGAACCTCCAGACTTGTAAATACGCAAGTCAATAGCGGTTCCTGAGTTCCAAAGTCTGGTGGCAGTAGAACCATCGGTTGTTGAAAACGTAACTCCGTCTTGTGTGATAACTTTTTTTCCAAGATTTCCTGCTGTTTCATTCGAGCTGTCACTTACAGGCAGTCCCCACGGATTAGCAGCGAAGTCGAAAGTTACGGTTTCCCTTGCCAACGCACTTGACGGCAAGAACAATACTGCCATCAAGAGTGCGAAAAATGAAAATGTAATTTTCTTCATGTTTGTAATAATTGTGATAACATCCCCGGCGGTGGACGTTGATAATAAATTGTTTAGTTTCATGTTTGACGTAGCTTCAGCCGACGGATTTCATTCTTCTCGTCTTAGGAGTAAGAACAGAAGCCGTAATAGTAAAACTGATTTTCTGTTAGGGTTAGTATTTTTTATAGTTAGTATGATAATATTTATTTATTGGTTGTAAAGTTAGCTAATAATTATAATATTCCACGGCTTTCATCACATGTTTTAAGTTTTTTTTCGCCTTTTAAGTTGTATGTTCATCTATAATCCTTCTTTCTGATACACCCTGACATAGTCCACCTCATAGCGTATGGGCAGCGACGCATCGTCAATCTCACCTCCGTTGTCGCCTCCCATGGCAAGGTTCAGGAGTATATACTGCGGCTTGTCGAAGGGATTACCATAGTTGCCGATGCTGCCATTGCGTATATCAGCCATCCTAAGCTCGTTGAGCAGCTCGCCGTCAAGGAAAATCCTTATATATTCCCTGTCCCAGTCCATGCGCCAGACATGGAACTTGCTTGCCCATAGCGGGTCTTTGTCGAGAAAGTGGCTGAAAGGTGTTCGCACCGAGTTCCAAACAGCATCGTAGCGCTTGTCGTTGCCCCAGGCGGCATTTGCAAGGATATGCGGCACACCGTCTATGCGGTAATATTCCATGACGTCTATCTCTCCGCAGGATGGCCACCCCAGTTCCCAACAGCCATATTGCCGGCCACGCTCCTCCTGTCACCGGTATTCGCGCCCTCACCTCCATGCGCCCATATAGGAACTGGAACGTTCCACGGGTGTTTATCGATGATGACGTATAGCGTATGGAGTCCCTGCTGCTGCGCCAGTCCCTGCTGTCCTTGCGCCACATGGGGTTAGGGCGTTTCTCTGCCCTTCCCTCAAACACCAACAGTCCATCGTGGCAATAGGCGTTGTCTTCCTGATACCACTGGTCCTCATGGTTCCGCACAAATCCTTTCTCGAAGTGCCACATCGTCTTGTCAGGAGCACCCTCGGTGTCGAACTCGTCATGCCACACGAGCTTCCAGCCATCATCCTGCGCCTGACAGCCAAGAGGGATGCACATAAAGGCAACCCCACATAACATAGTGATAATTGCATTCATCTTCTTAACTTTTTATTAATTTGTAATGTTGACCTTAGACCTTAGTCCTTCGACCTCAGACCTCAGACCTCAGACCTTCGACCTCAGACCTTAGTCCTCCTGTGCCACATAGTCCTTGAGCAACATTCCAAACTCCTTCTTGAAACACTTGGAGAAATACTTCGGGCTGTTGAAGCCCACCTTCACGGACAGCTCGCCAATGGTTATTTTCGGATTCGCCTTTGCTATCCGGCATGCCTCCTTTAGCCTTATCGACGATATGAAGCCCGTGATGTTCTGTCCTGTAAGGGCGCGCAGCTTGTTGTAGAGGGTTGAACTGCTGACACACATGTCAGAGGCGAAAGAGTCGCGGTCGTAGTCAGGGTCGGCAAGATGCGCCCTCACACAGTCAACGGCCTTCCTCACGAAGTTCTCGTCAGGGTCGCTATAGTGCTGCTCCTCCACCACAAAGTCGGTCTGCATGGTGAACCGTCTTCTTATACGCTCACGGTTCTCAATGATATTTCTCACCCTTAGCAAGAGGTCATGAAGCTTGAATGGCTTGGTCATATATTCGTCAGCTCCAGTCTCGTATGCCTTGTCGCGGTCCTCATCCCGTGTCTTGGCAGTCAGCAGCAGCACTGGCAGCTGCGCATAGTCATCGCTCTGTTTGATACGCCTTGTCAGCTCTATGCCATCCATCTTAGGCATCATTACGTCCGACACCACCAGATCGAGGCTCTCCCGATGGATGACGTTTAGAGCCTGCTCGCCATTCTTGGCGGTATATACCTTATAATACTGACCAATCAGCTGACTCATCAGTCCGAGCAGGTCCTCGTTGTCCTCCACAATGAGTATCGAGTAGTCGCCACAGGGAATGTCACTGGGATATATAGGAGTGCCAGCAGGCTCGTCAATGGCATCAGCATGTATGAGTACCTCAGCCTGGCTGTCTATTTCCTCCTCTTGATATTTATCTCTTCCTATAGGGATGTTTATGGTAAATGTGGTACCCTCATCCACCTTGCTCTCGCAGTCTATGCTTCCATGATGCAGCACCACCAGGTCGCGTGTGAGTGACAGTCCTATTCCAGTACCCATGGTATTCATGCGCCTGTAGTCCCCATCGAGGAAACGGCTGTACAGATGCCGCATCTTCTCCCGTGATATTCCTATGCCCTGGTCGGCTACAGTAATGGTTGCCACATTGTCGGCAAAGGTCATACCAACTTCTATCCTGCCATCGTCACGGTTATACTTCACGGCATTCGATAGCAGGTTATACATTATCTTGTCCATCTTGTCGGGGTCAAACCACACGTTAGCCCTCGTACCCTCTCCACAGGTGAATACCATCTGCTGTCCGCGTGCCTCTGCCATAGGACGGATGTTGTCGCATGCCGCCTCAATAAATTCGGCCAGGTTGCGGCAACTGACCTTCAGCCTCAGCTGTCCTGCCTGTGACTTCCTTACCTCCAGTATTTGCCTCAACAGCCTCGTCAGCCTGCTGATGTTGTTCTGCATAAGCATATATTGCCGCTCGTTGCCAGGTGCCTTCTGCCTCAGCTGGTCTATGGCTGCCGAGATGACGGTGAGCGGTGTAAGCAACTCATGGGTGATATTGGTGAATACCACTGCCATCTGCAACCTGTTCTTGGTCTTGATATGCTCTTTGTACCATTTTACCGACAGCCATATGCCACATGCCACTATCAGGAAATATATCACAAACGCCCACCACGTCTGGTACCATGGGGGCAACACCTTTATAAATATGGCGTAAGGCAACTCCACGGTATAGCCAAAGTTGTCGGTAGCCTTCAGGTGCAGGGTATAAGATCCTGACGGGATATTCTCCACGGTAGCTCTTCGCAGCCGTGAGTCGGCACTCCGCCAGTCGTTGTCATGTCCCTCAAGCATATAGGCATATTTTGTGCGGCTGTTGCCGGAATAGTTCAGCAGCACAAACTCCACCGACAGCTTGCTCACGCCATGTGGTACCACAATGCTGCGTGTGTACCTTGGTGTCTGCTCCGTGAGGCTATGTCTCTGGGCGGAGTCCAGCTCCATATATCTTTTTCCGTCGAGCAGTATGTCTGTTACCAACAGCCTTGCCTTATTCCTTTTCTCACTCACCATAGCCTTGGTAGGTTCAAAGGATATCATTCCTCCGCCGCTGCCGAAGTATATCTCCTTGCCAAGGCGGTAGGTGGCATTGGGATAGAAGGTTGCCGCACCAAGGATGTCCTCATCGGTGAAATGGGACGGAATCACGCTTCCTTGCTTGTCGATGGTAAGTCTCACGAGACTCCCATCCGCTGCGAGCCATAGGTTGCCGTATACATCCTCATTGATAGAGAACACCCTGTCGCCATCGATATTGTATATCTTGTTCACAGCGATGAACAAGTCCTTGACACTATCGTAGCGGAACAGTCCTCCGCTGACACTTATCGCCCACAGGCGGCCATGGGAGTCTGCATAGCAGCTGACGGCATCGTCCACGGCGTATTTGCCATTGCCGGGATAGTATCTTGAGAAACCGTAGCGTCCGTTGTTGTCGCTAATCCTGACGATGCCCATATTATCGGTTGCCACCCAGATATTACCCTTGCTGTCCTGGGTAAAGCCCCTCGCATCGCAGTTGCTGAAGTCGCCATGTCCATCCGCCATCTTAATTATGTCGCCACTGTTGTCGGGCCTCACACGGGAGAGGCATGAGCGCTGTCCCACCCACACATTTCCCTTGCTGTCCTCGAACAGGCTGTTTACGTAATTGTCGCCCATCCAGGAATATGACTGCGCATCTATCATCTCGGCCTGCTGCCCAGCCTTCTTGGAGATGATGCCATAGCTGTTCGAGGCCATCCACAGTGTGCCGTCACGCCGCCTGATGATGGATGTTATCCTTGTAGACAGTCCCTTGTCGAGCACGTTGTCGAAGAGGGGTATATCCTTATTGAACAGAGAGGTACCGTCGGCACGGTTGTATAGCACGAGACCGTAGGGACTGACTCCCATCCAGAACCACTGGCCATCGGCAGAATACAACGAGCACACGGCTCCCAACGACGCCAGCCTGTCCTCAAGATGAAGCGCCGACGTGCGGAAGGGCGACGGCTGGGTAGAGAACTGGAACAGCCTGCCAGAGATTGTTGTGGCCCATATTCTGCCCGTTTCATCGACAGCGATATCGTTGCACAGTCCTATGGAATAGCCTGCCGCATCGGTGTACTTCTCCAAGGTCTTCTTCTCTGGGTCTATGATGCTGATACCTTCAATGGTGGTTCCCCATAGTTTCTTCGTCACTGGGTCCTCAACAATCTTATAGAAAGTGGAAAAGTCCTTGCCCTGCCCAGCCACAGTGACCACCTCTGTCCCTGGCCAACGGTCTGGCTCCGGCATCATCAGCAAACCATAGCCCCATGTGCCTATCCACAGCCTGTCCTTGCTGTCGAGCAGCAACGAATAGGCTGAGTTCAGGGCATTGAGCGGCCGGTATTGCCTTATCATCCTGCGCTTGATGTCGAAGTGCAGGAGTCCGGTGTTCCACGTGCCAATATACAGGTTTCCCTCGCGGTCCTCAACCATTGACTTGACACTGTAACCATAGCGGCTGAGTTTTTTCCCTGTGGGGTCGAGGAATGTGCAGTCCTCACTGGTGAAATTCTCGAAGGTACCAGTCTCGGGCAAGAAGCGCGTAAGGCCACCATCGGTACCTATCCATACAGTACCGTCGGAAGAGGTAAACAACGAGTAGATAATCCTCTGTCTGTCATCTGAAAGGAAGAAGGTGCGGAACTCGCCCGTCCTCTGGTTCATCCTCACAAGTCCATTACGGGTACCAAGCCATAGACAATCGTTGTGGTCCTCGGTAATGCTTATAACGGTGTTGTTGGGAAGTATGCCCGGCGAGAATGCCGTCGAGCGGTAGGTGGCCATTTCATATCCATCCCATGATTTCAGTCCCGAACTGCTTCCTATCCACAACAGACCACCCTTATCGAAAAGCAAACATCGCAACTCGTCAGACTGCGAGGGCTTAATGGTGGAGACAACACGATATGGCAACGACTTGGACTTGGTCGTTGTCAGAGTCAGGAGCAGACTCAGCGCAAACAGGATAGTTCTCTTCATGAATGGTAAAAATGCCAAATCACATACCAGGGATAAGTGCCAAGATAAATATGGCTGATAGAATGCAAAGATAAGGAATAAAGTCGAAACAACTGCCTGATATAGGTATTTTAACGAATTATGGGTGTCAAATAATGATAAGTGGGTATCAATGAGAAACTATATACTTACCTTTGCAGCGATAAAAGAAAGTAAACGTTTTCATAAGTTTTATTTAGAGATTAAGAGATTGTGACACTGTTTTTTTAACTAACAATTATCACACTGTTCATTAGAGAGAATGCTCCAGTTACCCATCCGTGACCGATCGGTAATTTGGAGCATTCTTATTTTGCTGCAAGTGCGTGCCGGGTATGTATTTGCTGCAAATAGTCAACCTAAATCTGGTAACTACACAGGTTCCCGTTTTGGGTACAACAAACTGGACAGCATAGTTACTTATACTTCACCGGCTCCACGTTATCATTCTTGAGCACATCCGCGAAGTCCTGTGGTTTGACTGTTACCGGGCCACGCATAAACTCAGGCACATTATAGCTCTTCATAAACTGGCGATGGTAGTCAGGGTCTGCCTGCGGCAGCTCAAACGCCTTAGTTACATTGCCCTTGCCATCGACATGAGAGAAGAACAGACGGGTGTATACGCCATCCGTGCGTCTTGAGGAGAATATAATCCACTTGCCATTGCTCGACCAGTTATGGAAGCTCTCAGCCATTGGGGAGTTGGCTTTCGTCAATGGCCATACCTTAGCGTCTGCGAGGCGCAACATATACAGGTCTGCGTCACGGTGCCAGATATGGAAGCATCCCCATCCACCCATGGTAAAGAGCAGGTATTGGCCATCGGGAGACAGGCGGGGCAGCGTGGCACTCTTCCCCAAGGCGGCAGCATCGAACACCAGCTCACGGGGGCCAAACTGCAGGGTTTCGGTATTGAACGGCTTGCGATAGATTGAGTACTTAATCTCCTTGGCACGCATAATACTTTCCGCATCACGACTCATGAGGCCACGGAACTCGAAGTGGGCACTGACATAGTATAGCCACTTGCCATCGGGCGACCAGCTGGGGTAGCACTCAAACTCCGTAGAGTCGTTCTCAATGTTAGTCACCGTATTGTTGTCGATGTCATATATAATAAGGTCACTCTGCGAGTCCAGGACCTCAATCTTGTTGATGTCGCGGGTGTGGAAGCTCTGCATGGTCTTGTTGGTGCTGTATGCGATGAGCTTGAGCCAAGGATGCCACGACGGGTATACTCCGGCAGAGAGTATGGAGTCGTTCTTCATGTTCACCTTCTTTATCTTGCCGTCGTATGCCACCACGGTACCTCCATGGTTGTGTCGTGCGTGGAACTGCATGCGCTGCGGGTTTCCCGCCTGGTAGTTGTGGCAGTTTATGCACTGTCCGTCCACCTCTGTGCTGAGCATCATGTTGCCGTAGATGACACTCTCTTCGTAGTTCTCCAGATTTCGCTGGTTGATGGTAAGGTCCTCGTATGTGACATATGAGGGTGCTATGAGCCTATAGCTGATATAGCTGTCGATGGAATCGGGCGAAATGTGTATAGCGAAGGGTTTGTACCTTGTCCATGCACCGCCATTCTTTGCAAACACCTCTACGGTGATGTCCTTGCCCGCCGCCTTGGCCGCAAGAGCCTTCCAGTCGTCTATGTCAGGCATGGCCTTCCGGCCACCGCATACAATCTCCTCGCCTTCGGCAGAATAGCGTGTCACCACCTCTTCGGCATCCTGCATGAGCTGCAAGGACAGTGGGGCGATGTTCACAGGCACGGTAACATCGATATAGTCGGGGTAGATTTTTGGCAAAGCCTTGCTGTCGGCATATTGCGTGGGTACCTCAGCCTGATGGCATGAGGCCAGCAGGAGAAGGGTTAATGCTATGGAAAAGATATTCTTCATTGTATATAGTTGATGTTTTTTTGGGTGTTCTTAGAACCTCTTGCTAAGGGGGTGGGAAGAGGGGATAGAGGGGATAGATATTATAGAGGAGATAGAGAAGATAGAGGAGATAGATATTTTAGACATTATAGATATTATAGACATTATAGATTTATACTATGCTTTAATAGCTTTTCTGGTTGCGTATCAGGAAATACTCGTAGTAGAAGGTGCCGCCATACATGGGGTACAGGATAGGCTTGAGCTGTTCCTCCGTAAGCCCTGCATTCTGCTGTGCCAATGCCATGAAGCCCTCGTAGTTGCTCTTCACCTCCTCGTCGAAAGGCATGTTGGAGATGTCCACCTGGTTCTCAAGATGCCCATAGAGGTATGCCGCCTCCTGATAGTGTGTGGGCATCCTCTCGCCCTGGTGTATCTGTGCGTAATGGAAGAAGCGGGGCCAGAAGAGTTGTATGTCCTTCTGCTGCAGGGCTGCCAGCAGTGTCTGCTCCTGATAGAGCGGGTCGCTGCTGTCCTCGTTGGAGAACATGTTGAGAAGGAATATCTCCACAAGGGTGTTGTCGGAGGTCAGCACGTCCTTGGCATCCATATAATGGGCAATGGTAGCAAACTCGCTGTCCTTGGCTATCAGCTTCGGATTTCGGATATACGCCTCATAACGTTCAGCATAGCCGGCATAATATTTAGTCTGCTTCAGTATGTCCATATATTTCTTTGCTGCCACCAGCTCACCATTGACGAGCGAGCATTTCAGCAGGTATTTTATGAAGTCTACCCTCCATCCGTACTCCACACCGTCCTCAAGGCACCAGCGGTAGCAGAAGTTCACCTTGCCGTAGTTGAAATACAGCTGCTTGCCGCCCGTCTGCGTAAGCCTTACCAGGAACGGAGCATTGCAAGGCGCATCACCATTCTTGTATCTAAACATCTCGTCGCCGGCACGTCCGAGCCTTGTGAGCGCAAGGTTCTTCATCATCCACATCATTCGTGTCGGCTCCTCGTCGGCATCCATGGAGCGGTACTCGCTGAGCACTCCTTCCCAGTCCTGGTTGTCTATGCAGTGGTACATGCGTATCTCGTGGTGGAAATTGCGGTCCTTATACCAGAAATGCCATGTGGCAAAAGCCACGCAGCCAACAAGCACGAGCTGTGACGACCAGAACAGAAGCGGACGGCGAGGCTTGGCAGGCACGCTCACCCTGACTGTCAGGGCCAATACCGCCATTAGTGCTGTCATCACTATCCAGGGTGTATAGTATGCGGGGTATCTGTCAGGCATCAGGAACAGCGGCATACCCGTGAACCATATATTTTCAATGCTCGTCTGCACAAAGACCATACGGTAGAAGAGCAATGGCACGGCAGCAACCGATAGCAAAGCCACTATGCAGTCGGTGACCTTTGATGCCACGGAATCATTGACAACCCAAGACATGACAGCCATGACAATAGCGGCTATCAGCGCGTAGACACCCGCCACAGGATAGAGCAACGCCACGGCAACAGGGATAAAGACTGTGCGCAGGTGCCATCTTACGGGCAGGCATCGGTATGCCCACACCACGGCGAGAGACAGGCAAAAGCCTACCGTAGTGGCAAAGAAATGCCCACGGAACTTTAGGTAGTATATCCAGTAGCCCAAGTCTACATCGGTAATCACCATCAGTGCCAACGGCAACAGCAACAGTGCACTATAGCGGTTGGCGATGCGGAATGTCCTCTTGAAGAGCCACATCAGCAATGCCCACCACAGGCACAGCAGTGTCACACCAAGAGCTGGATGATAGAAAAACTGCGTGAAATAACACCCCAGCCATGTCAGGAAGCCTCCTGACACAACAAGCTGCTGCTTGAAGAACAAGGGGGTATACAGGAACAAATTCAGCTCCTGTACCTTGAAAAGATAGTCTGACTCGAAGACAACAAGGATAATCCCCACTGCCAGGAGTGCCGCCAGAGGCAGCATCCATGACAGCAGGGCGGTTGTCGTCATAAAAGGTTTCTTGTCAGTTAGTTTAGGTTTAGCCATATAGTTATTCTTGTGTAGTTTTTTTAGGGGGTAGAGGAGATAGATATAATAGAGGAGATAGAGGGGATAGACTAATTATTTCTTCCTCGGTTTTCTCCTTGCCCATCCTTCCTCAGAGAAGTCGGGCTCATCGTCTCTCTGTTTGAACGGACGGCCTTTCATAAGCTCACGCCAATCGCCATTTGCACTTTCGCGACGACGCTCAGCCTTGCTCTTGCCTTTTCGCTCTTCATTCCTGCCTCTTCGCTCTTCACTCTTCGCTCTTCTCTCTTCACTCTTTCCTCTTCCATGCCCTGGTTCATCTGCATCGTTGCACCTTACGGCACGTCCCTTGTATTCCAGTCCATTGAGAGCCTTCATCACTCTCCTGGCATCGGCCTCGGGCACCTCTATGTAGCAGAACTTCGACAGCAGGTCGATGTGGCCGACATCCTGCCGCTGCTTCATATTGCGGTTGAGGAACTGCATTATCTCACCGGGATAGAAGCCGTCTGCCTTGCCGAGGTTTATGAACAGTCTCTTGTAACCAGGCTCCGACTCGTGCTTGCGCCTTCCACCCGACACCTTTGCCCTTGGAGCATTCCCGCTTCTTCCACTCTTTGCCGACGGCTTCTCAATAACGGGCGCATCCTTGTAGTAGTCGAGGAAGCGGCCAAAGGTCATCGTCACCATTTTCTTTATAATATCCTCCTTGTCGACATACTCGAACTGGCGCATGATGTCAGTCATATACGGGGCAATCTGCTCCTCGTCGACATCGGTCTTCATGATGGTGTCCATCTGCTTGTAGAGCTGCTTCTTGCATATCTCCTCAGGCGTTGGCAAGGTGCCATCAACAAACTCCTTGCCTATCTCCCGCTCAATGTTCCTGACCTTAGTCTTCTCTTTCGAGTGGATGATGGATATCGACGTACCTTTCTTGCCTGCACGGCCTGTACGTCCGGAGCGGTGGGTATAGTTCTCTATGTCGTCGGGCAGTCCGTAATTGATGACATGGGTGAGATCGTCGACATCAAGTCCTCTTGCTGCCACATCGGTAGCTACAAGCAACTGCACGGTATGCTGCCGGAACTTCTGCATCGTAAGGTCTCGCTGCTGCTGGCTCAGGTCACCATGGAGTGCCTCAGCGTTGTAACCGTCCTTTATCAGCTTGTCGGCAATTTCCTGTGTCTCCACCTTTGTACGGCAGAAGATGATGGCAAATATCTTCGGATAGAAGTCCACGATACGCTTCAGGGCAAGATACTTGTCTCGCGCGTGTACCATATAATATATATGGTTTACATGTTCCGCGCCCTCGTTTCTGCTTCCCACTACAATTTCCTTGTAGTCGTTGAGATAGCTCTTGGCAACCCTCTCCACCTCCTTGCTCATAGTAGCCGAGAACAGCAGGGTGTTACGGTCGGCAGGCACATTCTCGAATATCTCGTTGATGGAGTCGGCGAAACCCATATTGAGCATCTCGTCGGCCTCATCGAGCACCACATTCTCTATATTGTCGCACTTCACCACCCCACGGTGCATGAGGTCGATGAGACGGCCTGGCGTAGCAACGATAATCTGCACGCCATGCCTGAGCGTGCGTATCTGCGTCTCTATCGACGCACCACCATACACGGCAGCGACATGCAGGCCGTCTATGTATTTGGCAAAGTCGTTGAGGTCATCTGTAATCTGCAGACACAGCTCACGGGTAGGGCTGAGCACCAGTGCCTGCGGCATCTTGTTCTTCGGGTCTACCTTCTGCAACGTAGGAATGCCATAGGCGGCCGTCTTGCCCGTTCCTGTCTGCGCGAGAGCTATCACGTCGTTGCCGTGACCAAGCAGATAGGGTATAACCTCCTCCTGAACAGGCATGGGCTGTTCAAATCCCAGTTCCTCAATGGCGCGGCGAATCTCCTCGCAAACGCCCAGTTCTTCAAATGTCTTCAAAATTGATATTAAGCTTAATTTGGTGCAAAGTTAACACTTTTAATGCAAAGAACAATGTTTTCAGAAAAAAAACAATACCTTTGCAAGGGTGAAAGATGAAGGTTTAAGGTTTTAAGTATTAGGAGTTAAGGAGGGGCCAAAGCGAAATCCGCCAAATGAGGAAAAATCTTGTATAAACCATATAACTATACAATTATGAAAATAGGAGTATTCTGCTCTGCCAACAATAACATCGACCAGGATTTCTTCCGTCTGGCCGATGAGCTGGCAACATGGATGGGCAACAACGGACACACACTGGTATGGGGAGGATGCAATCTCGGACTTATGCAGCAGCTCGGCAAGAGCATCAAGGCGGCAAAGGGCAGGTGCATCGGCATAGTACCGCAAATCATCGAGAAGGGAGGGCGCGCCTTCCAGGATATTGACATCTATATTCCCTGCGACAGCCTCAGCGACCGCAAGGACCTGCTGCTCGCACATAGCGACGTCATCATAGCACTGCCAGGAGGCATTGGCACTCTTGACGAGATATTCACCGTGGCAGCCGCGCACACCATAGGCTACCACAACAAGAAAATCATACTCCTGAACGCCAAAGGCTTCTGGGACTCCCTCATAGCCATGCTCGACGACCTGCAATCAAAAGGTGTCATACGAGGACTGTGGCGAGACTATATCCTTGTGGCCAACAGCGTCGACGAAGCCGTGAGTGCCTATCTTTCCACAGACATGTGGGAGAATTAGCTTAGGAGGCTGTACCAAACATCACCATCAATAGTGATGTAGGTACAGCCTTCCAAGCTATTCTTTTTACATCAGAAGTTGTTTAGGTTCATCAGAAATATGGAGTGACGCATAATAATATATTATTCCT
>SAMEA3663028__coassemble_242_pt1 | contig 24143 bp, 14 predicted proteins | sample SAMEA3663028__metabat2_high_PE_024 | metagenome-assembled genome bin SAMEA3663028 (sample SAMEA3663028) | pig gut metagenome | biome: pig gut; feature: pig-associated habitat; material: faeces | place: France | collected 2012 | reverse complement strand
CGGATTCCGAAGTTTTGTGTCAACCACAAGCTTACTAATCCATAACCCGAGGACTTGTCTTTATTCTTAGGCTTTCGGCTAATTACTTCTTTGCCTTTGGACGCTTTGCTCCGTACTTAGAACGGCGCTGTGTACGGTTTGTAACACCTGCGGTATCAAGAGTACCACGAACGATGTGATAGCGTACACCAGGAAGATCCTTTACACGACCGCCGCGCACCAATACTATTGAGTGCTCCTGCAAGTTGTGTCCCTCTCCTGGGATGTAGGAGTTAACTTCCTTCTGGTTTGTCAAACGAACACGGGCAACTTTACGCATTGCCGAATTAGGCTTCTTAGGAGTTGTTGTGTAGACGCGGACGCATACACCACGACGCTGAGGACATGCGTCCAAAGCTGGTGACTTGCTCTTGTCTACCAATACCTTTCTGCCCTTTCTTACTAACTGTGAAATAGTAGGCATAATTAATGATTTTTAATTTATATATTTATTTTGTTTATTATCAACTGATTACGACATTACCACTGAATATCGTTTCGGGCTGCAAAGGTACAAACTTTTTGCCAAACTACCTAATTAATAGACTAAAAAGGATTGTTGAACAAAATAAATTTAAGAATATATAACACTTGTCAAGCTATTTTAAATAAAACAAGTGTAATTTGCCAATCATCTAAGCACGCACTGCAAACGTAAAAGCATAAGCATCCAAATGGTTTATGACACTTTTGCGCTTACAGCGCGTGTTGCTTTCTATACCATCTTCCGTAAAGCCGTATCCTCAAACAATATCATCATCTTGTTTCTACCAAGGGGCTATATGGCAGAAAGCTGTTAATGACAGTTGGCTTATGAAGGTATATGCGCTTCCATGTGTCGTATTACGCCTCCCCATTTCCAAAAGGAGCAATGGTACGAGGTCCGGCCTCCATCTGTGGAGCCTGCGGTATGGCTATTGGGCCAAACTCCTTCTCATACTTAATAATATTGTCCTGCAATGCGGCAAGCAGGCGCTTGGCATGCTCTGGAGCAAGGATTATGCGCGAGCACACTTCTGGCTTAGGCATGCCTGGCAGTATGCGTGCGAAGTCGACGATGAAGTCACTGTGAGAGTGTGAGATAAGAGCTAGGTTTGAATAAACGCCAGATGCCACCTCTGGCTTAAGCTCGAGCTGGAACTGCTGTCCAGGCTGCTGGTTTCTGTTATCAGACATTTTTTATCAATATTATTAGGTTATATATATAAAATATGTGTAACTCCCAAACGTGCAGAATACTCTGCTGTTGTCTATGCAAAGATAGCAATAAGTTTTATGTCCTGCAAATTTTGACGGTCTTTTATTTTGCATGTTTTAATAGGCAGGCAGGCTAAGAGACGTACTATGCACTGAAATTGAAATATTTGACCGAAAAGTTTTGTTCTTATCCCGATTTGCACTATCTTTGCACTATGCTAAACACTTAGGGATACTCAAGCTATTCCTGCATACTATCAAGAACAACTAACAACATCATATAACATCTTATGAAACTAACCAAATTATTCACTACCCTCGCCCTTGCAGCCACGGCTCTTTTCGTGCCGGCTAATGCCAATGCTGCATCTAAAAGTGGCGATTTCACCGTTGGCAAGGGCACGTTCCTGCTCAACGGCGAACCATTTATTGTAAAGGCTGCGGAGGTACACTATCCGCGTATCCCGCAAGCTTACTGGGACCACCGCATCAAGATGTGCAAGGCTCTTGGCATGAACACCGTATGTATCTATGTGTTCTGGAACATCCATGAGCAGTCGGAAGACCATTTTGACTTCACAGGCAACAACGACGTGGCAGCATTCTGCCGTCTGGCACAGAAGAACGGAATGTACGTGATAGTACGTCCCGGCCCATATGTATGTGCAGAATGGGAAATGGGCGGTCTGCCCTGGTGGCTGCTGAAGAAGAAGGACATCCGCCTGCGCGAGCAAGACCCTTATTTCATGGAGCGCGTGAAGATATTCGAGGAGAAGGTTGCCCAGCAGCTTGCTCCGCTGACCATCCAGAATGGCGGTCCTATCATTATGGTACAGGTAGAGAACGAGTATGGCTCATACGGTGAGGACAAGGCATACGTAAGTGAGATACGCGACGTGCTGAAGGCCAACTGGTACAAGAAGAATGACGAAGGCAAGCTTGTTGGGCCGGCTCTCTTCCAGTGTGACTGGTCATCCAACTTCACAAAGAACGGGCTTGACGACCTTGTATGGACAATGAACTTCGGTACCGGTGCCAATATCGCCCAGCAGTTCCGCCGCCTTGGCGAGCTTCGTCCCGATGCACCCAAGATGTGTTCAGAGTTCTGGAGCGGATGGTTCGACAAATGGGGAGCCCGCCACGAGACACGTCCGGCAAAGGATATGGTGGAAGGCTTGGACGAAATGCTTTCCAAGGGCATCAGCTTCTCTCTCTACATGACCCACGGAGGAACATCGTTCGGACACTGGGCTGGTGCCAACTCTCCAGGCTTTGCTCCCGATGTCACCTCATACGACTACGATGCCCCTATCAACGAGTGGGGTCTGGCTACACCGAAGTTCTTTGAGCTCCGCAAGATGATGACAAAATACAACGATGGCAAGAAGATGCCTGCCATTCCAAAGGCACCAATGGGCATCATCAGTGTGCCTAAGTTCCAGCTCACAGAGTATGTTCCAATCGTAAATGGCATCAATCGCGTATTCAAGGATAGCCAGAGCAGTCACATGACTTTCGAAGAGATGGATATGGGCTGGGGCTCAGCTGTCTACACAAAAGTACTCCCTGAGATTCCAAATCAAAGCACACTTACTCTTGACGCCCATGACTTCGCTACAGTTTTCATCAATGGCAAGTATATAGGCAAGATAGACCGCGTTAAGAATGAAAAATCAGTAGCTCTTCCGCCTGTAAAGAAGGGAGACCGCCTCACAATACTTATTGAGGCGATGGGACGTATTAATTTCGGTCGTGCAATCAAGGATTTCAAAGGCATCGTAGGTGATGTCGTCATAAGTACGGAGCTTGACAACAATGAGGTCTCTATCAATCTCAAGGGCTTTGTGACATGCACAATTCCTGACGATTACAACACCGCTGTAAAAGCGTTCGCCTCAGAAGCAAAAGAAAACATTTCTAATGATTTGGGGCTTCCTGCTGGCAAAGGCAAAGCCGGTTATTACCGTGGCTACTTCAATCTGAAGAAAGTCGGTGACACTTTCCTCGACTTCGAGACTTGGGGCAAGGGACAGGTTTATGTTAACGGACATGCCATGGGACGCATCTGGAGTATCGGTCCGCAGCAGACACTCTATATACCGGGATGCTGGCTCAAGAAGGGAAAGAACGAAGTCATTGTTCTCGACGTTGTAGGTCCTAAAGAAACCGTAGTTTGGGGACAGACTGAGCCTGAACTCAACAAGCTGCAGCTTGAGAAGAGCAACAAGCACAACAATATCGGTGACAAGCCCGACCTCAACTCAATGACTCCTGTTGCCAAAGGTGCTTTCAAGAGTGGCAACGGATGGCAGACCGTGAAGTTCGGACAGGCTGCCAAGGGTCGCTACCTCGCCATCGAGAGCACAAGCCTGCACAACGGCACGGACGTAGCAGCAATAGCAGAGCTGTACGTACAGGGAACCAACGGCAAGAGACTGAGCCGCGAGCCTTGGACAACGAAGTATGCTGACAGCGAGGACGAGAACGGCAACCACACTGGCGATAAGGTGTACGACCTTCAGGAGTCTACCTACTGGCAGACCATCAAGGGCGCAGGGTTCCCCCACCTCCTCGTCATCGACCTTGGCTCCGTACAGACCATCTCTGCCCTCGAATATCTGCCACGTGCAGAGCAGGGAGCTCCAGGAAGCATCAAGGACTACAAGATTTTCGTTTATTAATATTATTTATTTGAAGACAAAGGAGCCACTTGGGTTTCTCAAAACAAATTGAATAATCAACAGCCTCGCCATTCGGGGTTAATCCAAACATACAAACGTCCCATAAAGCCAAGCTTTACGGGGCGTTTGTTATAACAGGCGTAGGTCAGATTGTTCTTATATATAATAAGGTGTAACTGCGACTTAACAAAATTTAAATATAATTGTAACGCCTGTATTAAAAATTTTGTATAATTTTGCATCGGATAACAATTAATATTAGAATTCATTTTAATTCCAACCATATTTTTTAATTAACAATTTTACAAAGTTATGCAGAAAAAGATTGCTATTCTTGCTGCTATGTTGATGATGGTTTTGTCGTCAGCAATGGCTCAGGTTACAACTTCTGGCATTAATGGTAAGGTTACACTTGAGGCCACCGGTGAGGAAGTTATTGGAGCTTCCATACAGGCTGTCCATGTACCTTCTGGAACAAAGTATGCCGCCGTTACAAACGCTAAGGGCATCTATTCTATCCAGGGTATGCGTGCAGGCGGTCCTTACACCGTAACGGTATCTTACATTGGTGCCAAGACAAAGACTTTCGAGAACATCTCCTTGTCTCTCGGTGAATCCTACAACCTTCAGGTATGGCTGACTGACGACACCCAGACCCTCGGCGACGTAGTCGTTACTGGCGAGGCTGGCGTTAACGGCACAAAGAATGGTGCTGCGCAGACTATCAGCAACATGCGCATTCAGGAATTGCCAACAATTACTCACAGCGTGGCCGACGTTGCCCGCATCAATCCTTTCGTAAAGGTTTCTGAGGGTGGCGCCATGACCATCGCCGGTTCAAACAACCGTTACAACGCCATCCAGATTGACGGTGCCATGTCAAACGACGTGTTCGGTCTTACAGCCAACGGTGCTAATGGTGGTCAGGCTGGTACACAGGCATTCTCTATGGAGACCATCGACCAGATACACGTATCTATCGCCCCATTCGACGTTCGTCAGTCAGGCTTCACCGGTGGTGCCATCAACGCTACCACCAAGTCTGGTACCAACGAGGTTCACGGAAGCGTTTACTCTTACTTCCAGAATGGCGACATGGTATCTGACAAGTACGAGAAGCACGACGGTACAGAGTCTGCCAAGTATGGCAGCATGACCGACTGGACACTCGGTGCTACCCTCGGTGGTCCTATCGTTAAGGACAAGCTCTTCTTCTTCGCCAACTTCGAGCGTTCAAAGAAGGAGTATGACAATGCTTATTCTACCGACAACGGTATGTCCAAGGTAGACTTCAGCGTTGCCAACGACATTCTCAACTACGTAAAGCAGCAGGCTGCCGCTCAGGGCGTAACCTATCGTGGAACTCTCGGCACACCGAAGGAGTACACATACTCTGACAAGGTAGGCTTGAAGCTCGACTGGAACATCAACGACCGCAACCACGCCTCTCTGCGCTGGTCATTCGTTGACGCAAAGCAGAACAACAATACCGCAGGTGCGAAGACTCTCGTTACCAACGACTATGCTTATGACTTCTGCTCAAAGACCAACTCACTGGTATTCGAGCTTAACAGCCGCATCGGCGACAACATGAACAACGAGTTCCACGCAAGCTGGACATCTGTTCGCGACAAGCGTAACCCTGGTGACCCATTCCCAATGATACAGATTTCAAACGTTGGCGGTGGTACACTCTATATCGGTAATGAGCGTTCTTCAATGGCCAACCAGCTCAATCAGGACATCTATACTCTTACCGACAACTTCACCATCAACGCTGGCCGTCACTCTATCACCCTCGGTACACACGATGAGTTCTACAAGTTCGGCAACCTCTTCTGCCAGGACCTTTACGGCACATATATCTACAATTCGCCGAACGATTTCTACGATGGCAACATTGCACGTTTCCGCTATGGTCAGGGCGTAGAGTCTGTAACAGGAACAAAGCGCTGGATGCCGGAGTTCTCTGCAGGACAGATTGGTTTCTACGCTCAGGACAAGTGGGCTATCACCGACAACTTCGACCTCACATACGGTCTGCGTATCGACATGCCAATTATGTTCGACGAGCCTATACAGAACGCAGAGTTCAATGTATATGCCGCACAGCAGGGCTGGGATCTTAAGACCAACCACAAGATTGCCGTTGAGCCAATGTGGTCACCGCGTCTCGGTTTCCGTTGGGACGTTCTTAAGAACCGCAACCTCATCGTTCGCGGTGGTGTAGGTATCTTCACAGGCCGCGTACCTTACGTTTGGATTTCCAACAACTTCTCCAACAACGGTATCGCCCAGTTCAACTACGATTCTTCAAAGAACAATCAGAATGTCAAGATACAATACGATGCAAACAATGCAGGATTGGCAGACTCACGAGTTAATCCGAAGTCTCCTGCACAGAATGCTCAGACCATCAACGTATTCGACAAGAACTTTAAGTTTGCTCAGCAGCTTCGTGCAAACCTTGCTGCCGACTTCAAGTTCCTCGGTATCGACTGGACCGTTGAGGGCATCTATTCAAAGACCATCAACGACATGATTGTCAAGAACTACGACATCACAGCCACAGGCAAGACATATAACGAGTATGCCGGTCTCGCTGATTATGGTGACAACCGTCCAATGTACGAGAAGAGCACCGTTCCTTATTCAGCCATCTACGTTCTCGACAACGTTTCCAAGGGTTACAGCTACAACCTCTCTGTTAAGGCTGAGAAGAGCTTCGACTTCGGTCTCGACCTTATGGCAAGCTACACCTATGGCAAGTCTAAGACCATCAACAACGGTTCTTCTTCTGTAGCAGCATCTAACTGGCAGTACAACTATACTCACGGCAATCCTAACAAGCCAGAGCTTGCAAACTCCAACTTCAACATTCCTCATCAGGTTATGGTTTCTGCTTACCAGCACATCAATTGGAACAAGAACCCAGGCCGCACCATCGACAACAAGACAACTATCGGCCTTATCTATACCGGTAACTCTGGCTCACCATATTCTATCTATGTAAACGGTGACCTCAACGGTGACGGTGGTTACAACGACCTGATGTACATTCCTACAGATGCTGAGGTTGACGCTATGCTCAACAAGGGTCTCTTCGTTCCTGTTACCAATAAGAATACAGGTGCTGTAACAAAGACCCCAGAGCAGCAGGCTGCCGATTTCAAGCAGTGGCTCGCAAGCGAGAAATATGTCAAGAACCATCGTGGAGAGTACTACGATCGTAATGCAGACAACGAGGACTGGGAGAACCGTCTCGATCTACACATCGACCACAAGTTCGGCTTCAAGTGGGGTAAGGATATCCGCTACATCCAGATTGGTCTCGACATCATCAACTTCACCAACATGCTGAACAAGAAGTGGGGTGCAACTCTCTCACAGGGCGGCTACAACTACTATTCACCATTGTCATATGGCAGCATGACTGTATACAAGGCTAATGATGCCGGTGAAGTTGTTTCAAGCAAGAAAACTGGTTATCAGTTCACAAACAAGGGCAGCTACGACATGCGCTCTTACTCTGACTACTACAGCCGCTGGCGTATGCAGCTCACAGCTAAGTTGACATTCTAATTATTAAATTGAAATCGACAATGAAGAAAATATTTGTTATAGCTCTGACTGCTGTCCTTACAGCAATGTCAGCAAACGCACAGTGCTGCGGTAAGGAAGAAGGAAAGGCTTGCTGCGGTGGATGCAAGTACAACCCAAGCTGGTTCGTAAACTTTCAGGGCGGCATTCAGTTGCCCAACACTCCCGGCATGAGCCATCTCATCTCGCCAGTGTTCGGTCTCAATGTAGGTCGCAACATCAGCCCGCTGTTCTCTACACGCCTCGGCATCGAGGGCTGCAACTCTAAGGTGTATAACGAATTTACCGGTGAGAAGCAGAGCTTCAAGTATGCTACAGGCTCTTTCGACGCCATGGTGAACCTGCTCAATCTGATTTCTCCGAAGCGCCGCGCCCTGAACCTTTATGGTATCGCCGGTGTGGGCCTCAACTGGTCAGGCATGGCCACAACCAACTCAAGCAAGTTCTCTCCAAACATCCGCGTGGGAGCACAGCTTGACTGGCGCGTAGCAAAGAACCTCGCTTTCAACCTCGAGTATCGTGCCGACAACACCAACGACCAGTTCAATGGCCGTCTGGAACCAGGCTCTCACGACTGGTATACCTCCCTGCTTCTTGGTGTTTCACTCGTTCTTCCTGATGCCAAGCCACAGGTTGTCGTTAAGGACAACTCTGCTGAGCTGAAGGCTCTGAACGACCGCATCAACGCACTTCAGGCTGAGAACGCTGCCCTGAAGAACCGTAAGCCTGAGGTTAAGGAAGTTGTTAAGACTGTCGTAGACAAGCAGACCGTACTGCCTAACGTATTCTTCCAGTGTGCAAAGAGCGACATCAGCACTCAGCAGGCTGCCAACGTGAAGGCTATCGCTGACTTCCTCAAGGCTAATCCTAACTCTAATGTTACCATCAAGGGTTACGCTTCTCCTGAGGGCAACCCAGAGGCAAACCAGAAGCTCTCTGAGGCTCGTGCCAAGGCTGTTGCCGATATGCTCATCAACAAGCTCGGTATCTCTGCCGACCGCATCAAGACCGAGGCTGGTGGCGCAACAAGCGACATCTACCCAGTTAACGAGCTCAACCGTGTGGCTGTTTCTATTGCTAAGTAAACAACTTCACAATACCATCTATATGCTCCTGCAAGCCCACGCTTGCAGGAGTTTTTTTTAGCCTCACCCCCGACCCCTCCCCAGAAGGGGAGAGGAGTAGTTAGCATAAGAGGCTAAGGCACATCCTAAATGTAGGGATGCATGAAATGCGTTCGCAAGGGGACCATAACAGTAAACACTATAAACGATACGCACCCAGCAGAACCTCGGAGAGGTCCTGCTGGAGACGATATATGTACACGTGTCCCAACAATACCACCGGTGGACGAATATCTAACTTGGGCTTTCTGATACGGCTTCCTTGCGGACGCATTTCATGCGTCCCTACATTTAATATTAAAGCCCCCTACCACCAAGTGGCGGGGCTTGAACCTTAGTCCTTCTACCTCTCCCTCCCTTTAAGGGAGGGTTGGGGAGGGTCATGAAGGTTGGGAGGGTCACTTTGTCCTTCGTCATATTTAACACATATTACACATTAGCATTTTGTCGTATTAAAAAAAAAACATATACCTTTGCAAACATATAAACATTAACTCAAATAATAAAATGAAACATCTATCAAAATCTTTGTTCATGACCACAATATTGGTCTGTTTAGCAGTTATTTCATCATGTACAAATGATGATTCAGAAAGTGTTATAGACTTCATCAGAAATCGCTACTTTTGGATATAAGCCCAAAGGAGAAGTTACAGAAATCACAACTAACAATGGAATGAAAATATTTATGGACATTGACAGCACATATTTTTATGGTGATGTAATTTTCTCAAAAGAACAAGTTGAAGAAATGACAACGCCACGGACACGCTCTGCGGCCATTAAGTCAAAATCAAGATACTGGCCAAACAAATCAATAAATTACACTATATCATCAGGATTCTCCACTTCAGATATTGCAACAATAACAAATGCTTTATCGGACATTACATCCCATACAAATATTGCATTCCACAAAGTAAATAACACAAATAAGAATTATATATTATTTGTATGTGATAAGGATGCAAACTTCTCGCCTCTTGGCATGCAAACAGGTGGAAATGAGATACACATACAGCCGGGAAAACAAAAAGGTATATACCTACATGAAATAATGCACTCATTAGGATATTTCCATGAATTCACCAGGACAGACAGGGATAACTATGTTGAAGTTTTCCCTGGACTTGCTGTAGATGGTATGCAATACAATTTCGAGAAGTATGCTATTAATTACGATGGGTACGACATTGGGACATTTGATTTCAATTCTGTGATGATGTACGATTCTTATGCATTTGCAAAAAGCAATCTTCCAACAATGGTTAAACATGGTACAGGATATCCTATGGGAACATTCGTAGCAAATAAAAAGGAGTTATCAGAAGGAGACATAATGGGACTCAAATTCATTTATGGTCCAGAAAAATTAGTAAATGTAAAAAATATAGTAGAAGAAAACAATATAGGAGACCTCATTGAAGAAGCCACATACAGTAACACAGTATATTTCAAAGACAAAAACGGAAATAATGTGACTATTACAACACCACGACTTATTATTATAGAGCATTCATCTACAACAATGAGAGGAGAAGATGGTGACAGCAATACATCCTCAACAATAGAATATCATATAGCTCCAGCCGGAAGTTCATACTACGATTTAGGGGAGACATACATGCATCATGAAGAAGAAGGATATGGAATTCTAAGATATCACGAAGAAGACTATTATAGCGTTTATTCATACTAACACAATATCAATATGAAAAAGTTCATTTATACATTGGCGGCATCCATCCTCTGCGGATGTTCGTCAACAGAAACATCCCTTGTAACCATAGCTTCGCAATATGGTGCCATGTGCGATGGAGAAAGTTCCGCACTATGTAAGATGCTTATATACAAGACTCAGGACAACCAGAACTGGTATGTAATGTACCCACTTAAGGGTTTCCCATACGAGCAAGGATATGAGTATGTGATAAAGGTCAGCGGAGACGCAGCAAACACATGGGAATACGAAGGGACAGTATCGAAAGAGAAGAAAACGTCAGAAGGTGTGTCACCTTACATCGTATGGGACGAAACGTGGACGGAATACTCTACACCATGTGAAGAACTTATGAAAAGACACGAGGAGGAATGAGTAAAAACACAAGAGATAAAAGGTAAAAGTCCAAGGATTTAAAAAAACAATAACAGGCGGCAGAGTCGGAAGACCCAGCCGCCTGTTATTGTTTTGCATCACGCAAGCGACGGTTATCTCATTCTAACCTTCCTTGCAACCTGCTTGCCATCTACGGAATAGCGGATGACGTAGATGCCTGGAGTGAAGTGACGGTCGAGGCTGTCGGCAACAAACAGTCCATTGATAGTAAACACCTTCACAGCTGTTCCTGCGGGTATCAGCGAGATACCAGTAGTGATGTTGTTGAATATCTCAATATCTCGGCGGAGAATTTTCACTGCGCGGTCTATTACATTCTGGTCCTTAGACTCTAATGCCGCAGAGTTGCGCTCGTAAGAGTCTTTCAGGTCTTGAAGGTCTTGTGGATCGCACTCAATCTCTCCAGCCTCAGCCTTGCGTATCAGTTCCTCCGCCTGTTCAACAAGGGCCTGAAGCTCAGAATAGTCGTTGTCAACGAATGACTCCACGAATTCATTAGTTATATCAATAAGAGTCTCAGTCTCCTTGTCAACAGTTTTCTGATTTACCTCATTGCTCTTTGCAATGGCTTGTGCTGCTGCAATGGCAGTCTTCAGAGCCTCATACTTCTCAGGAGAGTATCTTCCCGGTCCCTCGCCAACGAAGTCAGCCTTGTCCTTGACAATCGTCTGCGCTTCAGTTATGGCAAAGTTGAGTTCAGAGAAATCTATTACCACCTTGGCAGCAGCAAACTCAGCAGCAGCAGCCTTTAAAGTTTCAGTGGCCTCATCCACCTGCTCCTGTGTAGAGTTCTCGTCAGCAAGTACAGCAGCCGCAGCCTTATATACGGCATCATATTTGTCGATAGCCTCCTGTGGGAATTGTCCGTTGCAATCGCCTGCAACACTCTTATCAAGTGTTGCCTTGGCCTTATCCACCTCTGCCTTCAGAGCAGTAACGTTCAGGTAATCCCTGTCGTGAGCCTTGGCAACATAAACATCAATATCAGCAAGCAACTGTGCTGTGATGGCATCGAGAGCCTCCTGCGACTGCGCCTTGTTGGCATCACTCTTAGCCTTGCTGATAACCTTTGAGAACGCGTCTATGTCTTCCTGGAAATATTCGCCCGTCTTGTATCCCGGCTTCATGGCAGCAAGAGCGTCCTGCGCCTTTGTCACAGCCTTGTTGAAAGCCGTACGCTCGAGAACTATGGCAACATACGCATCGATGGTCCAGTAGGCTCCAGTGTTGCCTACACCAGCCTTGTCGCTATATGTAGAAGCACCATTAGATTTGGAGTCAGTACCGAGGTGGCTCGCTGTTGAAACAAACTTCAGACCAAGCCACTTTCCTTCGAGACGACATACCTGCAGGATTGCTGCCACAGTGTCTCTGTCGGCACGCCATTTGGTCTCCCAATTGCCCTCACGGACAAGATAGGTCTCGTCAGATACCGACTTAACATAATACACATCGGTCATGTCCTGATATGAAGCCCTCTCAAACATCATAAGTTGCGAGTCGGTAGCGCCTGTCTCTGCCTTGGTTGTTATAGTGGCATTGCCAGAAGCCGTAGCCGTAAGCAGACAGCCACCATAATGTGTAACGGTATAGGTCTCTCCGTTGGCAAAGTCAGGAAGAGGATTGAAAGAGCCTTTGAACTTCTCTATGGCTGCATCAAGAGTAGCAACAGCTGCCTTAGCCTCTTCGGGAGTGACAATGGTTGGCAGGGTTTCTTTGGCAACAGTGATGGCAGCAGCAAGTTCGTCAACAGCCGACTGCGGAACCTGATAGTATTCTGTTCCCACTTCTGCATCAGCCAACACGCCCTCAGCTTTCTCTATGGCTGACTCAAGAGCAGCCGTAGGAGTATGTTTAACAAGAAGCCAGCAGTTCTTCGAACTTGAGCCTCCCTTGTTGGAATATACGGCAGAGTTATGTGTCGTGTTGTCCACACCGAGTACAGAGCCACTGCCCTCGTTCTTTATCTGTACGTATGTACCATAGTCGACAACATTGAATATGGCGTTCTTTGCAGTTAGAGTTGTCTCGCCCGACTTTGTGTCCCACGAGCCGCTGCGCCAGATGTAGGTACCATTTGCATCACGCATATTGTAGCCAACAGCCTCTGCGCCCTCGGGAGCCTTCTCAAAGTAGAACACCTGTGTGCTGTCGGCAAAGTCGGGAGTGGCTATACGCACCGTACCGTCGCCTGATGTCAGACTGAGCGAGCCGGCAACATTAGTGATTGTATACCCCACGCCGAGCTTGAACGGTGGATTCATGCTTGCCGTGTATGTCTTTACAGCTGTGTCGAGAGCCTTTTTTGCATCATTTATCTCATCCTGTGTTGTAGCTGTGTCAAGTACATTCTTCGCTGCGGCAATGGCATCTGAAAGAGTCTTACGTACGGCTGTAGTGTACTGGCCTTTCTCGTCACCCTCTTCTGTAGTGTCAAGAGTCTCTTGAGCTGTTGCTATTGATGCTTCAAGTGATGTCGTAACAAGCTCGTTGCTCTTCTCTACCTCGGCAAGGAAGAAATGGGCAAAGCTCGATGCCTTATTGAGCCAGGCGAATTTGGCTACAAAGTAAGGCTTTTCGGCAGTAAACACAAACTGGCTCTGAACCCACGTGTCACCCTTGAAGGTTATCTTTCCTATCTCGGTGTCGGCATCAGTCTCGCTTTTGCTCTGCCATACCTGGCTATACTGAGTATTGCTCGACATTCCGCTCTGTGTGCGGTAAGCCCACACCGTGAATACGTATGTCTTGCCAATCTCGATAGCCCATCCTGTCTTGATGGTCTGGTTAGAACTGCTTCCTGCACCACCGAGAGCGTGAATACAAGGACCGCCATCAGGACCGCCATCGGGAATAATCTCGAAATTGTCGGCAGAAAGGTCAGAGTTGTCACCGGCCTTCCATCCCGTCAGTCCGTCACTGAAGTCTGAGTTGGGAATGATATTGTCGCCTGTGACGATGTAGATACCATCATCGGTAACAATTTTGCCACCTTTAACTGGAGTGTAGGACTCCGCTTCCGCAACATGAATTCCGATGAGCGAAAGCAACAATGCTAATAACAATTGTTTAGTTCTCATAATTGGTAATAGTTTTAGTTAATCATAAATATTTTCTTTTTTATTGTTTCCAATTTGTTTCGAGGACGTGGCCGGGTCGGGAGTCGCCAGTGCCGAGCCTCCATATACGGCATTGACAGCTGGCTTCCCGTGGTTATCCTCATCATATCTGGTTTTACCTTATTCACCATCCATTCCGGCACATTGTAGCTCTTGAACAGGTTCTCATAGTAGTCGGCCGACTGCTGTGGCAGCAGGAAGGGCTTGTGAGCAATGCCCTGGCGGTCGAAATATGACACGTATAGCCTTGTATAGCTACCGTCATCCCTTCGCGATGCGAACACTATCCATCTGCCATTTGACGACCAGTTATGGTAACTCTCAGTATCGGGGCTGTTGGCCTTGCGAAGCTCCCTCATCACACCAGTCTTAAGGTCGAGGACATAGAGGTCGGAAGAGCGATGCCAAATATGGAACTGACCATAGTCGGCAAGTGCCATGAGCAGATAACGTCCATCGGGAGACACCCTCGGAAAAGAGGCACTCTTGCCCATAGCAGCTGCATCAAGAACGAGTCTTCGTTCTCCGAACTTCTTCGAGCGGCTGTCAAATGTCCTGCTATAGACATTGTACTTGAGCGACTGATAGGCAGAGTCGAGCTCGGCATCTATGTCATCGGTCTGGCGGACATAGTGTGCAGAGGCATAGTAGAGCATGTCGCCGGCAGGGCTCCACGCAGGGAATGTCTCAAACTCGTCCTTGCTGTTGTCGATGTCATACACCTTTGAGGTCTTGCGGTCATAGAGTATAAGGTCGCTGGCATAGTCAATAACCTCTATCTTCTGCAGGTCACGTGTGTGGAACACCTGCCCAGTCTCATTAACCGAATATGCCACCAGTTCCTGCTTAGGATGCCAAGCTGGATAGACACCCGCAGACAGCGTGCTGGCAGTCTTGAGGTTCACCTTCGTCACCTTTCCGTCATCTATGAACACAGTACCGCCATTATACTGCCTTACATGAAACTGGGAGTGTCCCTGCCTGTTGTAGTCTTGCGCCACATGACAGTTTATGCACTGTCCGTTGTCACCTTCGCCATGCATACGGTTGCTGTAGAGCACACGCTCGTCGAAGGAGGTCACGTCACGCTGGCAGAGCACCATATCCTCATAGTCCACGTAAGACGGTTCGATGAGTCTGTAGGTTAGATACTGATCTACTGGCTCCAGGGCAACAGGATTGACTATCGTCACGAACTTATACCACGTATCTCCATGTCTGACAAAGATATCGGTAAGCAGGTTGCCTCCCTTGGCCTTATCAAGAAGCTTGTGCCAGTCATCAACGTCAATATCCACCTCGGGGCCACGCACTACTATCTCATTGCCTGTCTTAGCGGCGGCAATTCGTACTATGCACTCATCACACTCCGTCTGTACACGGAAATTCAATGGTGCTATGTTAGGCGGCAATGTGGCCCCACTGTTGTCAGGAAACACTTTAGCAAGCATGTTGTTGTCGACAGCCTGGTCGGGCACGGAAGGTGTGCAGGCCGGCAAAAGCAACAATGGCAGGAGTGCAAAGATTAGCTGTTTGACTTTATCCATAGAGATATATTAATTAGTTTTCAATCCTTCAACGAAGAAGTAGTAGTACCAGTAGGTATCACCAAACTCTGGCCGCAGCATGTAGGCATTTGAAGCCTGGTCACCATTCTGTGCCGACAGTTCAACGAGTCTTTCGAACCTTTGCCTTACGGTATCATCGATAGGCAAGGCCAACACGTCAACACCACCCTTGAGCTGGGCTACCATAAGTGCAGCCTCCTGACAGTGAATGGGCACATGCCCCTTCCATCCCTCAAGCAACGACATGAACCTTGGCCAGAAGCCATCAAGGTTTTTCATTATCAGACTGTTCATCAAAGCCCTCTCAACAATCTCGCGAGAGCCTCCCGAAGAGTAGGCATAGCTGTTGAGCAGGTAGACCTCTATCATACCTCCGTCACCATCGAGCACATCACCATACCTCATCAAAGGCAGTATGCGCCTCATCTCCTTGTCTGCGGCAACCTTTGACGGATTACCGATGAGACCAGAATATTGGTCAGCAATATGGCTATACCATAATGTATGGCGCAAAGCCGAGGCATACTTCTCTGGAAGCTTGGCCTCGCCGTTTATGACGGCACACTTAAGCATGTATTTCAGGTAGTCGGGCCGGAGACCATACTCCACCATATCCTCCATACACCAGCGGTAAGCATAGTTTACCTTTCCCTCATAATAATACAGCAAACGGCCACAGAGCAGACGAAGATACTGGAAAGGCCGAGGACTGGCACATGGTGCATCGCCATCGGGACAGGCAAACATCATGTCGCCCGCCCTACCTGACTGCCATAGTGCCTCTCGGGTGAGCATCACCTGCAAGCGTGTAGGGGGCTGTTCCTGCGAGCGGGCTATTTCTACAACCTTCTCGTAGTCACCACTCTCAAAGGCCTGCTTCTGTCTCAGGGTGTTGAGGAAATTGGCATCTGTAAACGTAGAGTCCAGCAGCCACACCACTCCACCTGTCAACAAGGCAATGGACAAAATAACGGCGGGCCAGGCGCCCTTACGCAGAGGGGCAAGAAGCAGAAAAGCCACTATGCCATACGATGCCAGCACGGGCCACCAGAGGAACCTCTCGGCTGCATTCCACAAGTAGTCGGGCAAGCCGACAACATACAGTTCCGAGGCTTTGAGATGAACAAGTCCTGAAGTATAGTACATCCGTGGTGCAACGGCTGTCACAACTAACAGACCTAAAATAAACAGAAGACATTTCTTCTTGCGAAAGGCAGCAAAAGCAACCATCTCCGACAATGCCGCCATCAGAGCTGCCCAGAGCGCAAAAGTACCTACAAGCCAATAGCCCACAGAGCTTTTAGCCATACGTTGTCTGTTCTAAGCCAAAGGCATACTAAGCACACTGAAATCAACATGCCAAGTGGCATGGTAAAGGCTAAGGCTGGGGTCTTGATGAGCCAGAACAGGTAGCCCGACTCTGTATAGGCCAGCAACAACAGCAACGATGGCAGGAGGCACAGGGGCGACCACGCCAGCGATATGCGGAACGCCCTGCGTAACGTCTCTGCAAGAAGCGCAAGTACTGCGGTCAGCAACAAGGCACCCAGCCACGGCAATGCAAAGCAACTCTGCAAGAAAGAGCCTACATAGAACAGCAGTCCACAAGGCTCTGACACCACGTCGCGGAAAAACCACGATGTGGTATAGAATGGTGTCAGCGCTGCTGTCTCCAACAAGAATGGGGTAAGCCACCCCAGAAGGATATAGAGCCCAAGCACCACAAAGGCTATCATGCACAATGGCCAAAGAAATTTCTTTCTGTCTGTCATTTCACTATTATCTTCTTTCCACCTATTATATATATGCCACTTCTCAAGCTTTTCCTGTCAACCCTCTGTCCGCTCATATTATAGACAGCATCATCAGCTGGACTGATAGAAGGAATGGTCTCTATGGCAGTCTGAATTTCCATCTTCCTGAGGTTTTCCTCACGATAGCTGCGACTCCACATATCAGCCTCCTCGTAGTCGTCATGCTTCACGGAGTCGAAGTATATACCAAACGTCTGATGTATGGTCTTGCTGTCCTCATTGAGGTAGATGCCGGAGCCTGCCAGTGTGGAATTGCCCGATACTGACAGACAAGAGCCGTCGGCAACATTCTTTATCTTATAGCATCCGTCCTCCTGTAGTATAAAATACCATTTTTGCGCCATTTCATCGGCATTATCAGTCATCCACCTCATTGTGCCATACACAGCCTGCATATATTTGCCTGTGGTAGTGTCCTCTATACGGAAGGCATAAGGGTCATCGGTGGCATGAAGACGGAACATAAGGTTGGTCGAGCCGTCATCCTCAATGGTGAGCACACTCTGAGGCCTCGATACAAACCTGTTGGAATAGCGGTCAAGGATATAGCACTCCATGCCGTCGGCAAGTTCCTTTGCCCTCTTCATATCATACATATGGTCAAAGACCGAAAGATCCCAGCTGTCATACCATCTGACAGCAGGATAGCCCGAGCGTACGCTCAGCGGCAACCAAACATATTTCGAAGACTGAATATTGCCGGAATTCCATCTGTCACCATAATATATAAAGCACTTCTCCTTGCCATGCACCGGTATCACATATGCACTCTGGCTTGTATATGTTGTAGACGCACCGTCGTCTACACAGAAGTTTATACCCGTCGTACCATCGCTTGCCTTAAAATCGGCAGGTGCAGTCCACGTTCCCATGAGGTCGGTGGTCCACATATATCTTCCGGGGTTGGGCGACCAGCCCGTACATCCCGAGAACAGTCCATAATAAGTCTCGCCCACCTTGAATATTGATGCAGCCTCATATTTGCGTCCTTTAAGCTGAGTGTTATAGTCAGTCAAAGGTGTGAGATAGTCATCGGCGAGTATTTCGCAGTTAGTATTTGAGTTCATGTTGGTGGAATAGACATGGTATGCCTTTCCGTCGTCATCCTTGAACAATGTCTGGTCGCGGGCGTCGCAGTTGTTCGGTCTGTACACGTCAACAAGTGTGTATGGTCCGCTAACCTTGTCGGCAATGCACACACACGACTTGGCCTGTCCGTAATCGGAACCGTTCTCCCAGTGTATCCACATCACCCACTTCCCGGTTTTATCGTTGTATATTACCTTCGGACGCTCAAGCGTTCTGCCGCTTGCTATATCCCGACATTCATCTGTCATGCTGCCTGTTGGCGTTACAGCAAGCCCGAGCCTTTCCCAATTATAGAGGTCTGAGGAGCGGTAACAGCTTATGCCCGCACTTTTACCACCATTTCTGTTCTCACCGAACCAATAGTAGTAACCATCGGAATAGACTATGCATCCACCATGTGCATTGATGGCAGAACCTTTGGTATCGTTCCATGTCTGTCCCGGCGTGAAGGTGTTAGCTGACACAACTGGTTGCGCCATTGCCACGGCAAGCACCCAAGAAGTGAAAAATCTTTTCATATGTTTCCTGTTATTTGTTATATGGAAGTCAAGGGATTTCCGTGTCATCCCCTGACTTCCAAAGATTAATTATCGGTTTACAACCTTCGTTACTTTCTTGTCTCCACCATTAAAGGCAGCAACAACATATAATCCAGAGCCTGGCAGAGCTATGCCCATACCCTGCGTATAATTGTCGACAGCAGCAACTTGGGTTCCGTTTGCTGCGTAAACGACTACCCTACTGCCATCGGCAGCACCATATACAGTGAGCATATTGCCAGAAGCAACAGCCCTGATGCCATCGGTATCTTCTGTGATGACATTCTCTATTGCATCAGTAATCTCCTGAGCGGTAAGACCTGGCAACATAGGTGCGAAGGCTCCATTGTTATCAAATGCGAAGTAGGCTATGTCTGCACCATTGTTCTTAAAGCCTATCTGTTGCTCCACATTGCGTGAATAGCCGCGCAGGCTGACATCGTCCGCCTTAAGAGAACTGATGGATGCGCCCCACTTGTCGCGTTCCAGTGCGAACACAACGCGTATCTGCTTGGTGTTGGCAAGAGTCTCAAAATCGCATGAATATTTCTTGTAGCTATCACTTGTCACCTGCAATGTGGTCTTGTTGTCAGCATTCTGAAGGTCATATATACGTATGCTTCCGAGTTTGGTGCCGTCACTCTTTATACCACCTTTGGCAAGGGCAGAGAATGTGTATATCTCATTAGGAGCAACATCTACAATCTGCGAAATCTCGCCTGCTGACCAGCCGTCATTCCATTTGTATCTGCTTACAGACAACACGTGGTTGTTCTGGTCAACCTCGTTGCTGCGTTCCTCAGCAACAATCTCCTGAGTTGAGTTGTACTGGTCGTAAGGATATACGTCCCATCCCTCTATGCGGGTAACGATGTTACGGCTCTTGGAGAAGTCCCACTCTCCCTCGAAGTCAGAGTTCTTCAGAAGGTTACGCAAAGCCTTTCCTGTCTCTACACTCCAGTCGGGCTGCAAGGCGAGGTCGGCAACACGGAAGGTGTCTACGGCCAAGCCGTCACGGTATACGAACACGCGTTTGTCGGATGTCACGGCATAGCGGTACGTATGATACAGTCCGTCGGTGTTGTAGAATGTACCACCATTGGCGGGGTTGCTTATTACCTCATTGCTGATATATGTATTGGCACCATTGAGCATACCCATTGATGTAGAGTTGATATAGCTCTGGAAACCAACCTTGTCGGCGGTAACGGCAAACGGTGCAAGTTCCATAGAAGGATCGTCAACCTTAGCCCTTACCTCTACAGTAAATCCGTCGGTGCCGGGAGCAAAGCCCTCAAAGGTTTTATTCATGTCATCACCTCCAGTATAAACGGGATTCTGACTGATATCCTTCACATCAAGGGCAGAGCCGAATGAGCGAACATCAACATAGGTACGCAAGTCACCGCTTCGGAGTATTACCTTACCTGTATTCTCTGCAAGAGTTGTAGTATTTACCACTGTCAGTTTCTGGTCACCACCGTCTGCCTTTATGGTTGTCGGAGACACGGCAAATCCAGGTGTAGCCGACACCTTGATGTCGGAAACAAGATTCTCTGCATGGATAGTGAAGGTCGCGCTGTTTCCTGTACCATCGATAACAAGTGAGTCTGTTGATGCCGTCAGGCTGGCGAAGGCAGGAGCGTAGGCACCTGTGGTATCGTAGGTGAAGTATGCTATGTCGGCACCATTGTTCTTAAATCCTACCTTGGCGGCAACGTTGCGGTCTACACCTGTAAGCTTCACGTCGTCAACCTTAAGCGAACTGATGGATGCACCCCACTTGTCGCGCTCTATGGCGCAGACAATGCGTATCTGCTTGGTATTGGCAAGGGTCGTGAAGTCGGAAGCGTAGGTCTGGTAGCTGTCACTCGTTACAGGGATGGTAACCTTGTTGTTAGCATTCTGCAAGTCCTGTATGCGAAGGCTGCCAAAGCGGCTGCCATCGCTCTTTATGCCACCCTTGGCAAGGGCTGAGAACGAATAGGTCTCGCCGGGAGCAACGTCTACAATCTGGGAAACCTCGCCGGCAGCCCAGCCGTCGTTCCACATATAGCGGTCCATGGACAACACGTGGTTGTTCTGGTCAACCTCGTTGCTGCGCTCCTCGGCAACAATCTCCTGTGTGGAGTTGTACTGGTCGTAAGGATATACGTCCCAACCCTCTATGCGGGTAACGATGTTGCGGCTCTTGGAGAAGTTCCACTCGCCCTCGAAGCCGGGGTTCTTTATCAGGTTCTCCTTCATGTCACCGCTCTCCACAGACCAATCGGGCTGCAGGGCAAGGTCGGCAACACGGAAGGTATCGACGGCCAAGCCGTCACGGTAGACGAATACTCGACGGTCAGGAGTTACGGCATAGCGGTAGGTATGGTACTGACCATCGGTGTTATAGAACGTACCGCCATTGGAAGGATTGCTTATAGCCTCGTCACTTATATAGGTGTCAGCGCCATTGTACATTCCGACGCTCTCCGACTTGACATAGCCCTTGAAGCCTACCTTGTCGCTGCTGACAGCGAACGGGAAGAACTCCTTGGAAGCGTCATCGGCCTTTACCTTGAACTCGACTGTATAGCCGTCAGCACTCGGAGCAAAACCACCGAATGTCTTGGAGGCATCTGTACCACCCGAATAGACAGGGTTGGAAGAAAGATCCTTCACTGTAAGCGGAGTGCCATTGCCGGCAAGGGATACGTATGCACGGTTATCACCGCTGCGCAGAATAACCTTGCCGTCGGTACGGTTGAGCCATGAGGTGAGCTTCACACTTACAGTAGTCTCACCTGCACCAGCTGCTATAACAGAAGGTGTAACCTCGAAGCCACTTGTAGCAGACACCTGTATGTCGTTCTGCAAATTGGCACCGCTCACTGTGAAGGTCGCGCTGTTTCCTGTACCATCGATAACAAGTGAATCAGTTGATGCCGTCAGACTGGCGAAGGCAGGAGCATAGGCACCTGTGGTGTCATAGGTGAAGTAAGCTATGTCGGCACCATTGTTCTGGAAACCTACAGTTGCGGCAACGTTGCGGTCAACGCCAGTGAGCTTCACGTCGTCGACCTTAAGTGAACTGATGGATGCACCCCACTTGTCACGCTCTATGGCGCAGATTATACGTATCTGCTTGGTATTGGCAAGAGTAGTGAAGTCAGAGGCATAGGTCTGGTAGCTGTCACTCGTTACAGGGATGGTGACCTTGTTGGTCGCATTCTGCAAGTCCTGTATGCGAAGGCTGCCAAAGCGGCTGCCATCGCTCTTTATGCCACCCTTGGCAAGGGCTGAGAACGAATAGGTCTCGCCGGGAGCAACGTCTACAATCTGGGAAACCTCGCCGGCAGCCCAGCCGTCGTTCCACATATAGCGGTCCATGGACAACACGTGGTTGTTCTGGTCAACCTCGTTGCTGCGCTCCTCGGCAACAATCTCCTGTGTGGAGTTGTACTGGTCGTAAGGATATACGTCCCAACCCTCTATGCGGGTAACGATGTTGCGGCTCTTGGAGAAGTCCCACTCACCCTCGAAGCCGGGGTTCTTTATCAGGTTCTCCTTCATGTCACCGTTCTCCACAGACCAATCGGGCTGAAGGGCAAGGTCGGCAACACGGAAGGTGTCTACGGCCAAGCCGTCACGGTATACGAACACACGACGGTCAGGAGTTACGGCATAGCGGTAGGTATGGTACTGGCCGTCGGTGTTGTAGAACGTACCGCCATTGGACGGGTTGGATATGCCCTCGTCGCTGATGTAGGTATCAGCACCATTGTACATGCCCATGCTCTCTGACTTGACATAGCCCTTGAAGCCTACCTTGTCGCTGCTGACAGCGAACGGGAAGAACTCCTTGGAAGCGTCATCGGCCTTTACCTTGAACTCAAGGGTGTAGCCCTCTGCGCCCGGAGCAAAGTCTGCGTAGGTCTTCGCATCGTCAGTGCCACCTGCATAGACAGGATTTGAGGAGATGTCCTTTACGGCAAGTGGAGTGCCAAAAGACACCATTTCAACGTAAGTTCTTACATCACCACTGCGAAGTATGAGACGACCCTCATTACGATTGAGAGAAGAGATGTTGGTGACAACAACCTCCACAGATTCCGCTCCTGCCTTGATAATAGCCGGCGTAACAGAAAAGCCGGACGTTGCAGAAACCTGGATATCCTGCTCCAAGCCTATAGCCTCAACAAAGACGGTAGCTGTGGCACCCGTGCCATCCAACACAAGCTTATCAGGCATTGTGGATGTAGCACCACGCGCTGCCGCTCCATTCTTGGCTGCAAACTTCACGACAACAGACTCACTGTTGCCACTTGATAATGGAGCCGCATATCCAATACCATGTGTCAGCCCCAACAACAGGGTACTGACGAACAGTTTAAGATAATTGCGTTTCATGATTGAATAGTTAATAGTTAAACAATTTAATACTCTCGTTTTTAATTCCTTTTTTCTTTCCTATATATTTCGTCCCACGTTCTGGAACCACATATCCATCAAAGTTCTTACCAGACAATAACAAACAGGCTGACTGCTGCGTGGAAGCAACTATCGGGTTGACGACAGTATCTTCCGGTTTCCCTACTGCTATCCACCCGACCTTCTCCGGTTTGACAAGTTCATGGGCAACAGACTTCTCTCTGTCCTTGAATATTGTAAAGCTGGACGAGCCTCGTCTCTGCAGTCGCAATGTTGAGGTAATGGTGTCGTTTTCTGTTACCATCTGAGCAAAAATCATCGGCGGAACAGCATATTCTGATTTCATTACGACCTGACACATTTCAGTAAGACTACTACCCACAGACGCATCATTGGTATATCCAGCCTCTATCCTACGCCCACAAATACTTCCGCAACCTTCCGATACAGCTAAGTAAGCCAAGTTTTCTGTATGATTAGGTTTATGCAATCGGCCTTCATATCTCAGACGAACTTCAAAACCATATCGTGTGACATTACGCACACATATTGCGAAAGCGGTATCGGAAGAACTCTCCTGCGCAGACAATACCACTACAGGAATGTCTTCAAAAGATGTGTCAAAAGCCACACTCTTCCATTTCTCGTCCACGCCTTCCACGGTTTTTGCTTCCATCTTCATGCTGCCGTCTGTGTATCTCCCAGCAGGCATAAGCATTACGGCCAATGTGTCAGGATTGTAGAAAGAGGGATTAAGCTGGTATTCCCATGTACGCAACCTTGCATCGAGTGCCTTGGGTGTAACCCTGCGCAAACGGGCTGTCAGCGGTAGCTTGTTGCGATA